>LSQX01407150.1_pt1 | contig 127872 bp, 102 predicted proteins | sample 654561 | NCBI WGS metagenome assembly LSQX01 (sample SAMN04489861, study PRJNA283612) | anaerobic digester metagenome | isolation source: 4 biogas reactors fed with cattle manure at either 37C or 55C with and... | place: Denmark: Kongens Lyngby | collected 2014
TTGGGACTAAACAACCTCATGAATAGTACGGGCTAAACCCCGTCGCAACCCCCTTCGACACCGCTTCCGCCTCGGGAACTTGGGATTAGAGGAGGTCCTCGCCCCGCTGAAGCCGGCGGATCGACTCAAGATCCAGCGCCCCCGCGCCATCGTACTGACTCCCGTAGAGGCGGATCTCGTCGATAAGCCCTCGGAACATCCGGTCGCGGTGGCCGTCACCACGCGTCGCGGGGTTGAAGTGACCGACGGTGAGGCATGGGCCGAGCCCCGCCCCCACGGCGCCGCGGTGGTAGTAGATGGAGGCGTCCGCCTCGGCCGGGGTGTCGACATCGCCGAAGTAGAAGCTCACATTTTCGTTGGCGGCCGTGGAGTCGTAAGTCACCGCGAAGAAGACCCAGTTATCCGCAGAGGCGCTGGGATCGGCCGCGACCCTGTTCGGGTTGCTCCGCGATGGCACGCCGTCGGGCCACTGGTTCACCCCCAGCTGGAGCGAACCGTCCCCCAACAGCACCAGATCGAAGCCATCGGCCCCATTGTTGATCGCGCTGACGATTCGATTGCCACCCGGGCCGACGGTGTTGTCCCGGCTGTTGATCCAGCCCGTGATGGTGAATGACCGGAGCCCAGCCGCGGGCTCGAAGGGACCACCCTCGAGGTCGACGGCCCAGGGGTGCTGGATCGCGCCGAAGTCCACGGAGTAGGGGCCCGCGGCCGGCGTCGGTACATTGCCGCTCCACTGGGGCCCGCCCTGGAAGACAGCCTTGGGGTGCGCGGCGGAGGTCGGCGCCTCATTGGCTGTGATCCTCCCATCGCCCTCACTGAATCGCAGTGCCAGCAACTCCTCAGGCACCGAGCGGAAGACGGCGATGCTTGTCGCCGGCCCAACCGAGTTGGCCGGCTTGGCGAGGTCGGTCACGCCCTCGATCTCGAGGGTGTAGGTCCTGCCAGGTTCGAGTGGGCGGACAGCCAGAACCACCTGGTTGCCCGGCTCAGCCAGATGCTCGACGGCCTCGGCAACCACGCCATCGAGTCGATAGTGTGAGGGGGCAGCCGATGAGACGGGATCGACCGCCTCACTGAAGGTGATCGTGACCTTGCGGCCATCGCCAGCGCACATGGCGTCCACAGGCACGGGTCCGGCAGTGTCGGCGTCCGGGCTGCGGGTAAGCAGGATCGCCCAGTCTTCCTCATCCGGCATGGCGCCCGTCGCGTACACGTCGCCGTTGGCGGCGGGCAACTCGTGCCATTCGCCACTACGGCAGTTCATGGCGCGGACCTCGTACCGTCCCGGCCGGATGGAAGCTGACGTAGGGGCGCCGTGCGGCACGTAAATGGCGTAGGCTCGACCCGGATCACCCAAGGCGATGGCGGGAAAGGAGGCGAGATCAGGCATGGGGTCACAGCGCCACCACTCCAAAGCCCGGAGGAACTCCATCATGGGCCGGTGCGAGGGGAGCAGGGCCATGCCGTCATCACCGCGACCGTTCACCCAGCCGCCGCCGCTGTCGGGCGGCACGCCGGTACCCTGGCGCGCGGACTCGCCCGTGGTCTGGTAGCCGCCCGCCATGCTGATCTCCCAGGCGCACCGGCGACGGGTCTCGGCGCTCCGTTGGCCAGGGGAGTTCTCCCAGAGATCCTCGTAGCCGTACTCCTCGATGACCTGTGGCACGATGCGTCCGCTCTGCTCCTGGTCGCGCCGTTGGCCAAGCACGAAGTCGTACTGGCCCTCATCCCAGCGCTGGATGAGCTGCATCCCCGGCCAGTCCACGCCTCTGTACGTCTTGTTGTGGGCCGAGGTGAGGTGGTCGTAGGGGTCCCATTCGAGGACGAGGGGACCCAGATCGTTCGCCCACTCCGGGTAGGAGCGGTGGAAGTCGTGCTCGTTTCCAAGGTCCCAGGTTACGTTGGAGAAAGCGGCCAGCCTCGCGACGCCGTAACGGTAGTAGAGATGCTCCTCGGGGCTTCCCTCGGCGAAGGGCGTGGGAAGCACCTGAGCGCCAATGAAGAAGATGACCGAGACGGTCACGTCCCGCTCCCAGGCATAGCGGAGCATCCGCTCGTACTTCCGCCAGAACTCGACATTGAAGCGGGTGAGATCGAAACCCGGGTCGTGGATGTCCCCGGGCCGCTCGGCCGGCCAGGGCTCGAGGTGAAGGTGGAAGCCGCCGCCGGTCACAACCGGCTGGCCCCACGGTCCATCATCATTGCGGCCGTAGAGGAGCACTCGCAGCCGATTCACGCCCAGTCCAGCGAGGCGGTCGACGATGCCGCGGATGGTCGCGTCGTCCCACCCCATCAGGTAGTACGTGGTCGTGCCATTCAGCAGGAAGTGCTCGCCGTTACCCTCCCAGATGAAGTGCCAGGGATGCTCGGGGTCGACGCGGAGGACACCCTTGCGTCCCACGTCGATGGCCTCAAAACTGCCCGTCTGCCGCCATTCATAGGCGCCCTGGCGGAACGTGACCACGTACTCGTGGGCGCCGGGTTGGCTCGGCGCGAAGCGGATGCGGTAGAGGGAACCGTCCATGGCGTCGCAGAACCCATCGACATTCAGCCACACGCCGCCCGCAGCGCGGAAGGCGCCCGCCACCTCGACGTCAACGAAGGGGTTCGCCGCATCCGCTCCCGTTACTGAGAGCGCAACCTCGGCGAAGTCATGGACCTCGACGCGTTCGGCGCCAAGGGTGGCGCTGATCGCCGTGGGGGAGGCCGTCGCCGCAGTCGCGAGGCAAAGCAGTGCAAGGATCGCCGATGCTTGAGGAGCGAGAGCCATTTGAGTCTCCTTCCCGGCCACCACGCGGCCGGCGGCTATGGTAGACACCGATCGCGGCGAGAGGTTCGTCGGGTCACGCGAGTATCTGCTGCGCCACCGCGATGACGTCTGCCGCTGAGGGCATGAGGCTACGCTCGAGACTCTCGGCGCAAGGGATGGGGGCGAAGCCGCCACCTAGACGCACGGGCGGCGCCTCCAGGTAGTCGAAGGCGCCCTCCATGATGCGGCACGCCACCTCGGCCATGACGCCGCCCTGCCGCACTCCCTCCTCGATGAGGATCACGCGTCCGGTTCGCGCGGCGGACTCGACGATAGCCTCGTCATCGAGGGGCTGGAGGGTGCGCAGGTCGATGACATTACACTGCACGCCGACCTCGCTGAGAGCCTCGGCGGCCTTCAGCGCTTCGTCGACCATCTTGGAGTACGCGATGATGCTGAGATCGTCGCCTTCGCGCACGCGGTTAGCCTGTCCGATCTCGACCACATGCTCCCCCTCGGGCACCGGGCCCTTGGCGGAGTAGAGGAGCTTATGCTCGATGAAGATAACGGGGTTGTCATCCCTGATGGCGGCGGTCAGGAGGCCCTTGGCGTCAGCGGGCGACCAAGGGGCGACGACCTTCAGCCCCGGCACCGAGATGAACCACGAGTCGAGGGTCTGGGAGTGGGTGGCTCCGTAGCCGCGCCCGCCGCCGGCTGGGAGTCGAAGCACCATAGGCACGGTGACGCCGTCGCCGTAGATGTAGTGGAACTTGGCGGCATGGTTCACGATCTGGTCCATGGCGAGGGTTACGAAGTCCATGAACATGATCTCTACGATGGGCCGGAGGCCGGTGAGGGCGGCGCCCACGGCGACTCCCACGAAACCGTTTTCGGAGATCGGCGTGTTGATGACCCGCTGGGGCCCGAACTCGCCGAGCAAGCCTTCGGTCACCTTGAAGGCTCCCCCGTACTCCGCGATGTCCTCGCCCATGAGGATGACGCGGTCGTCCCGGCGCATCTCCTGGGCCATGGCCTCGCGGAGCGCCCAACTCGTGAACAGCTCGCGCGTCATGTGGGCCGCTCCCTCTCCTGGGCGCACCTTCCCGCCGGTGCGCGAGAGGTCCTCTTGACCCCAGGCCGGAGGTGTTGTACCTCACCCTTTGAACACCTTAGCAGAGAACGGCTCATGCTCCGAGATAGGGCGGGAACCATTGGAGAGGCGCATCGTAGTTCAGAAGTTCGGGGGGTCGTCCCTGGCCGATGACACGGGCCGCTATGCGGCGGCCCAGAGGGTGATCGGGAGCCGTCACGCTGGCCTCAGCCCCGTCGTCGTGGTCTCGGCTATGGGCCGGTACGGGGCGCCCTACGCGACGGACACGATGATCGGGTTCGCCCGCTCCATCGGCCCCGATGTCGCCAAGCGCGAACTCGATCTGCTCATGGCCTGCGGCGAGCTGATCTCCACGGTCATCATGGCCCACACTATCCGGCATCTGAGCGGCATCAACACCGTCGCCGTCACAGGTGGCCAGGCGGGGATCGTCACGAACTGGGACTTCGGCAGCGCCCGCATCCGGCGGATCCACCCCGAGTACCTCTTCCACTGCCTCGACCGCGAGAAGGTGCCGGTCGTCGCTGGCTTCCAGGGCATCACGGATCAAGATCGGCACGGCGTTCACGGCGCCGTAACGACACTGGGGCGTGGGGGCAGCGACACCACGGCGACCGCTCTCGGCGTAGCGATGCAGGCGGAAGCGGTGGAGATCTACACCGACGTGGACGGGGTCCTCTCCGCGGATCCCGATATCGTGCCCACGGCTCACACGCTTCCGGCCATCTCGTACGAGGAGATCTGCGAGATGTCCTACCTCGGGGCCAAGGTCATCCACCCCCGGGCGGCCGAGATGGCCATGCACCACGACCTCGCGCTCTGGATCAAGCGCACCAGAGGCGAGGGCCAGGGGACCTTCATCTGCCAGCACTCGGACCACACGGACCCGAAGGTCGTCACCGGCGTTACCCACTCAGGCGTCGTGGCTCCCGTCATGCTGCACATCCAAGATCAGGACGACAAACCTTGGGTAGAGCACGAGCTCTTCCGGCTGCTCGCGACGGCGGACATACCCGTCTACATCGCCTCCACCACCCCGACGACCATCAGCTTCTGCCTCGACAAGTCGAACGTTGAGCGGCTGAAGGCGGTGCTCAACGCGGTTGTGGTGCCCGTGCAGCGCCCCTCGGAGCGCGGCGTGCGGGTCTACATCGTGCGGGTAGGCGAGGGCTCGGCCACCTATGAGGTGCAGCGTCGGATGATCGAAGCGGCTCCTCAGATGCATCCCCTCACGGTAACCGCCCGCATCGGGCAAGAGGCGCGCATCGTCTCGCTCATCGGACTACTGCTTCAGGACACGCCTGGCGTTATGGCGCGGATGGCGAGGGCTCTGGATCGAGCGGGCATCGAGCCGTTGCAGACGGCCGACTCCCGGATATCGCTGTCGGTGCTGGTCAGCGATGCCCAGGCCTCGGCGGCAGTCAGCGCCCTCCATCAGGAGTTCGTGGAGAGCGAGCTCGAGGCCGCCGTGAGCTGACGCCACAGCCCTCGAACTGGGTCCACGGCGGCGCTCAGGCGGCAAGTTGGACGTCAGGCGGAGGTAGGAGGCGATGTCCGTGGACCCAGTGGATCTTCGCATCGAGCCCCTATCGCCACAGCATCTCGGGGAGCTGTTGACCTTCTACCGTTCCCTCTCCGCGGATGTCGCATGGTTCTATAGGCCCTTTGAACCAGTGGATGGGGCGACGCTCGGCGCCCACCTGGAGGGGGTCGCCGCTGGCCGATGCCGCTCTTGGGCTGTGCGAGGGCCGGAGGGGGCGATCCTCGGGCACGGCTTCATAGGCGGACTCGACGCCGTGCCGGTGCTGGGGATCGGGCTGCACCAGGACTACCTCTCGCGCGGCATCGGCCGTCGGCTGATGGAGTGGATGCTGGACGATGCCGACGCGCGGCGGCTGGCCGTCGTGACCTTGACCGTCATGAAGGCGAACGAGCGGGCCCGACGTCTCTATGAGCGAGTGGGCTTCGCCGTGACGGGAGAAGCCGACTTTCGCGCTCCGGGCGACAGCTTAGCTATGGAGCGACGTTTACCCACGGCGGCCAATGGGGATGCCCCATGCGACAAAGGGTGACGCCTTCGGGCACAATAGAAGGTAAGGGCCTGCGACGGTGCGGCGGCCCACGCGGGGGAGGCTAGGATGCGCGATATTCTGATCGTCGATGATGATCCCAACGTCCACGAGATACTGCGCATGTACCTCGAGAAGGACGGCTTTGAGGTTCGGTCCGCCCACAATGGGACCGAAGGTACCGCCAAGGCAAGCGAGGATCCACCCGATCTGGCCATACTCGACATCATGCTCCCAGACTTCGATGGGTACGAGGTGTGCCGGCGAATCCGGGCGGAGCGCAATGTCCCCATCATCTTCCTCACATGCAGGGATGACGATATCGACCCCATCATCGGCCTGGAGGTGGGAGCCGATGACTACATCACGAAGCCCTTCAGCCCTCGGGAGGTCGTGGCGCGGGTGAAGGCCGTTCTCCGTCGCACGACAGCGGAGGTTGTGGAGCCTCAGGCCCCCATCGTCGTCGGCGAGGTCCGGATCGACCGCCGCACGCGCGAGGTGGACGTGGCGGGCCGGTTCATCCGACTCACGCCCAAGGAGTTCGACATCCTCTGTCTGCTCGCGTCCCATCCCCGTGTCGTGTTCTCGCGGGACGAGATCATGGAACGGATATGGGGCTACAGCTTCGACGATTGCGACGTGCGCACCGTCGACACCCATGTGAAGCGGCTCCGCCGCAAGCTCGGCGAGGGTGGCTACGAGGGATGCACGATCGAGGCGGTGTGGGGGACGGGGTACCGGCTGGTAGCCGAGGAGTGATACCTTGTTCCGTGGCCTATCCGCCAGGCTAGTGGTGAGTCATGTCGCCGTCGCTCTCCTAGGCGTGGCCCTGGTGACGTATGGAAGCTCCCTCCTGTTCGCCCGCAGCCACAGCCGGAGTATCGAGCAGCGGCTCATCAGCACGGCAGAGTCGCTTGCCCACAACGTGGCGGGGCCCCTCGCCGGCAAGGATCGGGCGACCATAGCGCTCATCGTGAACACTGCGGGGCGAGTGATCGCCGGCCGGGTGTGCGTCCTCGATGCGGAGGGGTTCAGTCTCATCGCCACAAGCGATGTTCCCCCTACCGATGGCCATCGGCACGAGGAGTTCGTGCGCGACGCGGCGCGCGGAGAGTCATCGCTGGATGTTGTCGATGTCGAGTGCTCGGGTCTGACCTATACGGTGACCGTCCCGATCCTTCACCCGGCCACATCGGATACCATCGGTGTGCTCCTCCTACACGCTCCGACCCAGGACTACGAGCTCACCCCCTTCCTACAGCGAACGCTCACGCTTGTCGCGGGGCTTGCGGCAGCCCTGGTGGCGGTGCTCCTCGCGGCCCTGGTGGCTCATAGCCTGGCTCACCCCATCGAGCGGATCACCGAGTCGGCCAGAGCCCTGGCGGAGGGCGACTTCGAGCGGCGGATCGATCCGAGGGGACCGGCGGAGGTTCGTAGCCTTGCGGGGGCGCTCAACTGGGCCTCGTCAGAGCTGCAGCAGGCCTTCCAGACGCTCGCCAGCGAGCGGGCGCGCCTCGCGGACCTGCTTGCGAGTATGTCCGAGGGCGTGGTGGGCGTCGACGGCGCCGGGCGGGTCGTTGAGGCCAACGAGCCGGCGCGCCGCCTCCTGGCGTTGACGGGGGAGCCCATCGTCGGCGCCGAGCTGAGCGAGCTCGTGCCGAAGGCCGAGACGCGTGCAGCGCTCGCTCACGGAACCGGCGCGGAGTGCCTCGCGGTGGGCAATCGCCTGCTTCGCATCCAGGCCGCCACGCTGGCCGGGGGCGAGGGCTTCGTGGCGGTGGTCTCCGATGTCACCGAGTCGGAGCGGATCGATAAGATGCGGGAGGACTTCATCGCGAACGCCTCCCATCAGCTCCGCTCGCCTCTGATGTCCATCCGTGGCTATCTGCAGGCCATCGTCGATGGCGCAGCGGAGTCTGACGAGGAGCGCGCGCGTTGCGTCGACGTGGCCCTAGAGCAAGTCGCCCTCCTGGCCCGTCGGACGGACAAGCTGCTCGAGCTATCCAAGCTCCAGGCGCGGGAGGGGCCTGCGGATCCCCGGGAGGTGCGGCTGGACGAGCTGGCGGCGAGGGCCTGCGAGCATATACGCCCTCAGGCCGAGGCCCGCGGCGTTCGGGTGGAGCTTCACAGACCGGAGCAACCAGCGTGGGTATCGGGTGACGCGGACCAGGTGCTCGAGGCGGTCCACAATATCCTGGATAACGCCATCCGGCATAGCCCCCGCGGCGGAACCGTGGTGGTCACTGCGGAGCAGGTGGATGGCGAGGCGCGGGTGTCCATCGCGGACAACGGCCCGGGTTTCGTGGAGACGGACGAGAGCCTCTTCTGGAAGCGGTTCTACAGTGGCCAGCAGAACGGGGCCGCCGGGCTCGGCCTAGCCATCACGCAGGAGATCGTCCGCGCCCACTCCGGCCGCGTGTGGGCAACCGCGAACCCCGAGGGTGGGGCGATCTTCGGGTTCGGCCTACCATCCCATGAGCCGACGGGCATACCGGACGCGACCGAGTAACGAAGGAGGATCCGCCATAGCCGCCAGCGCCCCCAAGGGCCTTCGCCTCCACATCAGCCTGTTCGGAAGACGGAACGTGGGCAAGTCGAGCCTGCTCAACGCGATCACCCGGCAGCAGGTGTCCATCGTCTCCGAACACGCGGGAACCACCACAGACCCTGTTGAGAAGCCCATGGAGCTTCCCCCTCTGGGGCCCGTGCTGTTCATCGATACGGCGGGAATCGACGACGTGGGGGAACTGGGCGAGCTGCGCGCCGCCCGAACGCGCCAGGTGTTCGACCGCACCGATCTCGCCCTGATAGTGACCGATGGCCAATGGGGCGAGTTTGAGCAGGCGATCCTCGCGGAGTGTGGCCGCCGTGACACCCCCGCCATCGCGGTGTTCGCGAAGTCGGATGTGGGGGTGCCGCCTCCGGAAGCTGCCGAAGAGCTCACGGAGCGGGCTCTGCCGTGGGTGGCGTGCTCGGCGCTCACAGGAGCGGGGATGGCCGAGCTTCGGGAGGCGCTGCTGCAGGCCGCGCCTGCCGACTTCATCGAGAATCCCATCATCGTGTCCGACCTGGTCGGCCCTGGTGGCATGGCTGTGCTTGTGATCGCCATCGACAAGGAAGCGCCGAAGGGGCGTCTCATCCTGCCCCAGGTGCAAGCGATCCGGGACCTCCTGGATGGCGACGCGATGTGCGTCGTCACGAAGGAAGTGAGCCTGCGGGACGCCCTGGCGCGGCTGACCGAACCGCCCAAGCTCGTGGTGACCGACTCTCAAGCCTTCGCGACGGTGGCCAAGGACACTCCGCCCGAGATCCCGATGACGAGCTTCTCGATCCTGTACGCCCGCTTCAAGGGTGACCTCGCCGCTCAGGTGGAGGGCGCTCTCGCCGTCGACGGCCTACTCCCCGGCGATAGGGTCCTCGTTGCCGAGGCCTGCACCCATCACCCCATCGAGGATGACATCGGCCGGGTGAAGATCCCTCGTTGGCTGAACGAGCGCGTGGGAGGACCACTGCGGTTCGACACCGTGCAAGGGCACGACTTCCCCGAGAACCTGAGCCCGTACAAGCTGGTCATCCACTGCGGGGCGTGCATGTGGAACCGCCGCGCTGTGCTCAATCGGATCCTGCGGTGCCGCGAGGCGGGCGTGCCCATCACGAACTACGGCGTCGTCATCGCCCACAGCCTCGGCATCCTCGAGCGCGCCGTCGCCCCCTTCCCGGCGGCACGCGAGGTTCTGGCGGCCCGCAAGCGCCACTCAATGGCCGAGTGAGCTACCGGGCCGCTTCGGCCGCGGCGTCTCGCCGAACGAGACGCCGCAGGAACAGGTAGCCGATGGTCCCCGCGATAAGCGAACCCAGCATGATGCCAGCCTTCGAGACGGCATGATTGTATGTCCCCTGGAACGCGAGGCCCGCGATGAACAGGGCCATCGTGAAGCCGATACCGCCCAGCCACCCCACGCCGTAGATATGCGCCCAACGGAGGCCATGTGGGAGGTCCGCCAGCCGCAGGTGCACGGCGAGCCACGACGCCCCGAAGATCCCAATGTGCTTGCCGAACACGAGACCCAGCACGATCCCGATCGCGACGGGATCCAGCATGTGGTCGATGACGGTACGGTCCAGGATGACGCCGGAGTTCGCCAGGGCGAACACGGGCATGATGACGAAGCTAACCCAAGGATGCAGCAAACGCTCGAGCCTCTGGAGGGGGGTCTGGGCCTGCTCACAGACATGCTCCAACGCCTGCACGATCGAGCGCTGCCGGGTATTCGTGAAGGTCGAGAGCCCTATCTCGCCTGACGACGCGAACTCCTCCACGTACAGCCTGCCCACGCGAACGAACTCATCGCTATCCATGCGCGTGCGCGTGGGAATCGCGAGGGCCCCAAGCACCCCGGCCATGGTGGGATGCACCCCCGACTTGAGGAACGCCATCCAGAGGACGATGCCCAGGAAGAGATACGCCAGCGGGTTACGGACGCCGACTTGGTTCAGCAGTGCCATGACGAGGAACACGCCCAGGCCCACCAGCAGGGCGTACAGGAAGAGATCCTCCGTGTAGAAGATCGCGATGACCAGGGTGGCCCCGATGTCGTCCGCGATGGCCACCGCGGCGAGCAGGACGCGGACGCCGACGGGGATTCGGTCCCCCACGAGGGCGAGCACACCGAGCGCGAAGGCGATGTCCGTAGCCACAGGAACGCCCCAGCCCCGGATTCCATCGGTTCCGTAGTTGAGGGCGGCGAAGATCGTCGCGGGAACGACCATCCCGCCGAAGGCCGCAATCACGGGCAATGCGGCCTGTCGGGGCGATGACAGCTCGCCGACGAGGACCTCTCGCTTGATCTCTAGGCCGATCACGAAGAAGAACACGGCCATGAGACCATCGTTGATCCAGAAGTGCAGCGACCGAGTGAGGGAGTACTCCCCGAATCCCACCACGATCTCCGTCGACCACAGCGCCTCGTAGGTCTCGCCCCAGGGCGAGTTCGCCCAGATGATGGCCACGACGGCACAGAGAAGCAGGACGATGCCGCCGGAGGTCTGCATGTTCGCGAAGCGCTGGAACGGGGCGACGACCCGATCCAGAGGCTCGGACTTCAGGTGCGGAGTGTCGACGGTACTCATTGCGGTCCTTCCGTGCAGGGCCCCGCGAGTCGGATGGGCCTCGGCCCCAGAGTCTACACCCGGAATGGCCTTACCGGCGCGCGAATACGGCGGTGGCCGAAGGCTTAGTCGGCCGTGAGCTGCAGAGGCTGCAGCAGGGCGTCAACCGGGACACTCCTGGGCTCTGGCAGCTGGAGCTTGTTCAATGCATTGGCTCCAGACGACGCCCTATAGTACCTGTACCCGCCCCGGAGGTGTAGCCTCGACGACGCGTCGCCGCTCCCCGACGGTCCACACGGCCGCGAGAAGCCCGAAGGCGAAGAAGCCGGCCGCCGACACCGAGAGCGCTGAGGACATGTCGCCCGTCGACTCGATCCACAGCCCCACGCCCCACACCGCGCCCGCGCTCACGATGTTGAGGGCGCTCACCACTCCGAAGAGAGTGGAGAAGCGATCCGGATAGCGCTGGGCGGCATACCCCATGAGCGCAGGGAACTCGATGCCATAGAGACAGGTGGCCAGCACGTAGAGGGTGACCGTGCCGGTGAAACCCGGGGCCCGCAGAGCGAGGAACACCAGGGGACCGGCCAGCAGACCCGGCACGATGAAGAGGCCGCGGCGGCCGAAGCGATCGGGGAGGAGCGACAGACCGAGCCTAACGGTCAGATATGCGGCGCTGTAAAGCGAGAGCACCCAGGCCGGCGGGAAGGGTGGCTCGGGGAAGCTTACCGTCAGGTAGCGGGTGATCCATTGGTACAGCACGGCGTCGGCGGAGCCGTGGAGCGTCGCGAGGACCAGTACCATCACTAGTCCCAGCCGACCGGCGGAGGCATGAATCGAGCCGTGCTCGGGCGGGCGCGGGGGATATGTGACAGGCATGGTCAGCAGCGCGACGCCGAGGACCGCCAAGGCCGCTGCGACGGAGCCGAAGGGCAGCCCGATGAGGGAGGCGTAGCTCAGCCGCCCACTCTCCCACAGAGCCTGCAACCATGAGATCACGTAGGGATAGCCGATGCCCGCCACCGCGCTCGTGACCATCAGGATGCTGAAGCTGCCGCGGCGGCGCATGGGGAATAGAGCGGAGAGGAGCCCTCCCCCGACCACGAAGGCGGCGCCGGACCCCAGTCCGAGCACCATCAGGCTGACCCTCAGCACTCCCACGCTCCCGCCGCTCACACTGCCAAGGGCGTAGCCGACGGAGGCGATGAGCAGCGCAACTCCAAAACTACGGGTCCGATCACGCCGGTCGGAGATCCATCCGCCCGCGAGTCCGCCGACCATGGAGCCGATGATCTGAAGGCCCATAAGGCCGCCCAAAGACCCCGCGGTCTGGCTCCCTCCGCGCTCCATGGCCGGGATGAGCGCCGGTATGGCTACCGTCGCGTAGGATCCGACGGCGAGGCCAGCCAGGGCGCAGCCCACGATCCGCCGTCGCGACGACGCCTCTGACTCGAGCTTGGGGCCCGTGGAGGTGACCATGGAGAGTTCAGCCCTTGGGCCCACGGAAGGGTCGCTGTCGGCCGATGCGCTGCCTCAGCCCCGCCTTGCCAGCCTCCTGGTAGTACTGGACGGACTCCAGCAGGGCCGTGATGTTGGGATGCGGCGTGCCGGGGCAGATGGAGCTCGTAGCCCCCAGGGCCAGGAACGCGTCGCCGCTGTTCTCGACGATCCAGTCCACCTCGCGGTGGACGTCCTCGGGAGTGCCATGCACCAAGGTCGTGGTCACCGAGCCGCCCGCGATCAGCGTCAGCGGCTCCCCATTCCGCGTCGTCGTCTCAGCGAGGGCGGGGTAGTCGACGCCGCACTCGTACTGAAAGCCCTGGAAGCCCGAAAACCCGATGTCGAGCAGCCGCGGCACGAAGTCGCTCACGTTGCCGTCGCAGTGCCAGATGATCCGTATGCCGCGCTCTATGAGTGGCCGCGCCGCTCGTTCCAGGTGCGGGAAGTAGATACGGTCCAGGCTTCGCACGTCCACGAGGGCCCCCCGTGAGTCGGTCATGTCGTGGTCCCACCGGACCAGCGGAGGAACGCCGCGCTGCACGGCGGCCTCGGCGAGCGCGCGGTTCTGGCTCTCCGCCAGGATGCCCTCGAGACGGAACGCCTCCGCTTGCACCTCCGGGTAGAGCGCGTAGAACATCAGGTACCATTCATAGCCGTACACCCCGTAGCGGAGCCACGGCTTGCTCTGAATGTAACCGTAGGGCACGCGCAGGATGTCGGGCCCCAGCTGACGCTGGCTGTCTTCGAGGTCCGCAACGAACGCCGCCACCAAGCCGGGGTTGTCATCATCGGCCCTGGCGATCGCCGACTCAAGCCCCGGGATTGCTATGCGCTCCATGTGATCCCTCACGGCCTCGGGGCCGTCGATGGTGATCCCGTCCAGTTCGAAGGGCTGCCACGGCAGGCGGCTCCCGAAGCCCGACTGGACCTGGTGCTCTGGCGCCATGACCATCTGATCCATGAAAGCCGTGCGACAGCGCCTCATTTTGCGGATCTCGGACCCGGCGGGGTCCCGAAAGTAGCTGCCCGGCGGCTCGCCAAGGAACCTCTCCGTCCAGGTCACGTCGAGGGGATAGAGCATCCAGGATGGGATACCATCCTCGGGCCCCTGCTCTCTGGCGATCCACTTCCGAGCGATGTCGGCTGGGCTCATGGCAGCTAACCTTCCATATCATCCAAGGCGGGTATGGGGAACAGCGTGGACGGCCGACGGGCTTCCCGCATGATGGCCTCGACACGTGCGACCACCTCCGGGTGCTCGGCCGCGACATCCTGGGTCTCGCCGGGGTCATTCTCGAGATCATAGAGCTGAACCGTGCGGTTGCCGTCCCGGAGATGGGTTCGGACACCCTTGAACCGTTCCAGGATGACCGCCTGCTGCTGATCAGCCTCGGGGTACTCGAAGTAGAGGTACTCCCGATGCGGCTCGCCACGGTCCTCCCAGACCGCCGACAGGTCTACGCCATCCGGACGCGAGGGAGCGGGGGCCTCGCAGACGGCTGTCAGGGTGGGGAGAAGGTCCCAGATAGCCCCGTGGGCCTGACTAACGCTGCCCGGGCGCACCCGGCCAGGCCATCGAACGATAGTCGGAACGCGGATGCCACCCTCGTACACGGTCATCTTGGCGCCCCTCAGCTCGCCCAGGGACTGGAAGAAGCGTCGATCGCACCCGCCGTTGGGCGCGGTGCCGTTGTCACTCGTGAAGATCACGATGGTGTTGTCAGCGACGCCCAGTTCGTCAAGCAGGGTCATGATCCGCCCCACGCTCTGGTCCAGGTAGGTCACCATTGCCGCGTACGCCGCCCGAGGTCGGGGGTGAGGAAGGTAGGCGTCCTGCCCGAGGTACGGCTCCGTGTCCCAGTCTCGGGGGTAGCTCTCCACAAGCTCCCGGGGAGCCTGCAGGGCGGCATGAGGTATGGTCGATGGAACATACAGGAAGAAGGGCCGATGGACGTTCTGCCGCAGCCACCCCTCGAGCTCCCTCTGGATCTCCTCCGGCGCGTACGCCTCGCCCGCGAAGCGCCTGGCGTAGTCATCCTCCGACGGCAGCGGCTCCGGAATGCGCTGGTGGGCGGCGAAGTACTCGTTCCCGCCCAGAACGTCCACATCGTGGTTGCGCCAAAGGTGAGTGGGGTAGTAGTTGTGCGCCACCCGCTGGCAGAGGTAGCCGTAAAAGTGATCGAAGCCTTGGTTGCAGGGGTGCCCCGAGGAACCCGGTCCGCCCAGCCCCCACTTCCCGAAGGCGCCCGTCACGTAGCCCACGCGCTTGAGGCACTCGGGTAGGGTGATCTCGCTAGCCCTCAAGGGCCACTGCCCCTCGGGCTCCTCGGGGCCCCAGCCGCCGACCTCCTTGTTGCCGCGGATGTAGCAGTGGCCGGTATGGAGGCCGGTCATCAGGGCGCAGCGCGATGGCGCGCAGACGGGGCTGCCGGAGTAGAAGCGTTCGAGCCTCATGCCCTCCGCCGCAAGCCGGTCCAGGTGTGGAGTGCGGATCAGCTCCTGGCCGAAGCACCCGACCTCCCTGTATCCCAGATCGTCGGCCATGATGAGAACGATGTTCGGACGCCGAGCGGACTGGGCGTCCGCGGGAGCCTGAGATGCGGCGAGCCCTAGGGTGGAGGCAGCCCCCATGCCAGCGATGAAACGCCTCCTGTCCATATGCCGCCTCCCCTTGGCAAGCAAGTCAGAGTGGTTTTCCCTCCGTGTGCTCCACGCCCTTCGCCTGACGGGAATCATGGTGTCCCTGAAGGCCGCCGAAGCCGCGATGTGGAACCTCCTGACAAGGAGGCCCTGCTATGCTAACGAGGCTCAGGGTCACGGGCTACAAGTCCTTCCGGGACGCCACGCTCTCGGCAGGTCCCCTCTGCGTCCTCGTTGGCCCGAACGCCTCGGGCAAGAGCAACCTCTTCGACGCTCTGCGGCTGCTCTCCGCGTGGGTGAGTCGCCCCAGCCTCGCCTTCGGCTTCGAGCAGCATCGGGGCACGGCCCTCGAGGCCTTCCACCGGTCGGCATGCACCATGGAGGAGATGCTCGGCCAGCGCTCCCTCTCGATGGGCTTCGAGTGCGACGTTCGCCTCTCGCCCCAGACCGTCGAGGTCGTCGAGCGGGCCGTCCAGGCGGCCGCCGGTCAATCTGAGGGGTCCGCAGTCACCCATGACTACCTGCGATACCGTGTCACGGTGGAGCTCACCCCCGCGTCTGGGAAGCTCCGGGTGACTGACGAGCGCCTTCTGGCGCTCCGGCGCGACGGCCGGCCAAAGGTGTCGCGTATGCCCTTCCTGAGCGTGGAGGAGGTGGCGGGGCCGGGCTCGGATACCCGGCTGCACCTGCGTCGGGAGGCCGGCGGACATCCGTACTTCCACGAGATCGGCCTCGACCACACCATTCTGTCCGAGCCCCTCTACCCGCCGCACTTCGCCCACGCGGTCGCCTTCCGCGAGGAACTCAAGGGCTGGCGGACGCATGTCCTCGACTCGTCCGGTCTCTGCGCGGGCGCCCCATGGGCCAACGGGGCCCTCGCCCCTGATGGCCGCGGTCTCGCCGTGATGCTTCACCAGGTTGCCGCTGAGCAGCCGGCGGAGTTCGCTCGCCTGATCGACCACCTTCGCGAACTCGTCCCCATCGTGGACGGCCTCCAGGTGGAGGTGGGGCGCGACGGCGCCCCTGAACTGAGGATCGTGGAGCAGGGAATCCCCGTATCGGCCCGCCTCGCGTCCTCGGGCACGCTACGGCTCCTCGCTCTGCTTGCGGCGGTGAGCCCGTATGCCGGCTCGACCCTCGTCGCCGTTGAGGAGCCGGAGCGGAGCGTCCATCCGCGCCGTCTGCCCATCCTCGCTCGGATCCTGAGCGAGGCCACGCGAGAAGGCGCTCTCCAGATCCTACTCAGCACCCACTCCCTGGCCTTCGCTCGCCTCTTCGAGAACGAGTCGATCCGCCTATGCGATAGGCATGGCGCCGTCACCCAGGTACAGCCCTTCGATCCGGCCTACGACGGCTTATTCCGCGACGCGGCCATCGAGGAGGTGATCGATAGCCGTTGAATCCGGCGTCAGCGACCGAGAGGGAATCGGCTCGCTGAGCGTCTCCTTAGCGGGAGTAACGGTCTTGAACACGGTGACGATGTTAGTAGTCTAGTGTAGTTTCGCATAGAACGTTGCAGAGGGGGGATAGAGACTCAGGCGTAGGGGTATGAATCAGAGTGTGCCCAGCGGGCCACAGAAAGCCATAGCATCCAGTGGTCGCATGTGCAACAATGATCGAGGTCTATTGTCGCTTTTAGTTCCGTTATTGGGGGGATAGGCTGGAGGCGCTGAACGCTATCCAAGCCGCCCTGCAGCAAGACCGAAGGGACGTGACACGATTGCGAAGTACGCATGTGGTGCGGATCCTGGTGGTAGCCTCTCTAGCCATTGCTCTGCCCTTGGCCTCCGTGGTGGGCTGCGCCGGCGGCGTGGCGCCCACGATCGCGGTGGCTGTCGCACTCGCTCAGGCATCGGTGGGAGTGGGGGACACGACTACGGCCACGGCGACGGTCACTGATGCGGGCGTCGCCAGTCCAGGACAGACAGTGACCTTCGGCTCTTCGAACACGGCCGTTGCCACGGTGGCGGCAAACGCGGTGACGAACGCGTCAGGGCAGGCCACAGTGACGGTCACGGCTGTCGCTGCGGGCACGACCACGATCTCGGCCACGTGCGGCGGCGTGACGAACAACGCCACCCTCACGGTGACGAACGGCGGCGGGGGTACGACGACGGTTGCGCTGACCCTGGGGGCCGCGAACCTGGTGGCGGGTCAGAACACCACGGCGACGGCGGCAGTGCAGGTGGACGGTGCTGACGCGGCCGGGGTTTCAGTAACCTTCGCCTCATCCGACCCGGCCGTGGCGACGGTCTCGGCGGCTACCGAGACCACGGATGCCGCGGGCCAAGCCCAGGTCACGGTCAACGCCGTAAGCGCGGGCACCGCCACGATCACAGCGACCGCCAACGCGGTGAACGACACGGCGAACTTGGCTGTAACCGCTGCTCCCGTGTCTCGTGTCACTTTCTGGAACGCGACGGACCTCCAGTTCCAGGTCGCAGAGAATGAGCCAGGGGCAACGCCCGGCAACCTGGACCTCGGCGGGATCTACTTCCTCATGGGCGCCCAGCGTCACGGCAGTCTGGTCTTCGTGACCCAGGCTGGGTACACGAACCCGCAGATAAGGAACCTGGCCACGGGTATCAGCACGGAGTTCGAGCCGGCGACTTTCTCCATGTGGGCTGGCGGCCTCGGGTTCAAGCTGGCTGACATCAGCACTGACGGCCAGAAGGTCGTCTGGATCAGGCACTCTGGCGGCACGCGCCAGATCGTCCGCGCCGATATCGACGGCTCGAACGAGGTCGTCCTCGTGAACACGGTAGTGCCCGCTCTCGAGCCGGCACGAGTCGCGATCTCGCCCGATGGCAGTGAAGTCGCCTACATCACCTCCACAGGTCTCGTGCGACGTATCTCGATGGCGGGCGGCGCCTCGGTATTCCTGAACCTCAACGGCTCCACGGGCGTGACGGCCATCGACTGGCGCGACAACGAGAACCTCGTTGTGGGCTGCAACAATGCCCTGGGCACAGGCAAGCCCGGCCTCATCACCGTGCCCCGGGACGTCAGCCCGGCCTCGATCCTGTTCAACGATGGAGGGGCGGGGTTGCGGTCAGTTCCGGCCGGTGTGGCCACCGATCCCGATGGGAACATCCTGTTCGATGAGTTGGATGCAGGCCTCACGCAACGCGAGATCTATCGTGTAGATCCACCCGGACTTGCCGCTCGCATCGGCATCGTCACGCGAGCGCAGAACGACTATGGCGTCTCCAGCCTGGTCTACTAGGCGAGTGTCAGGGATAGACTAGCGGTACGCATGCGGCCGGGGCCCACAGGGCCCCGGCCGCAGCAATCTGTGACCCTACTCGATATCCTCCACGCTCATGTTCTGCTGCGTCTCCTGAACCTGCTGCGCCTGACTTACAGTGCTCTTCGCGCGCTGGGCGACACCGGCGACGATGCCCCGATCCTGATCCTCCTCCTGCTTCGGGGAGCATCCCAGCACCAGGCTGCAAGCGACACAAGCCAGCAGCAGACTCAGCCACAACCTCCGCATCGCGATCGTCCTCTCTCTGTCCAGCGGCCCACTGATTGGTTGTTCCCGATGCGGCGCCACTCCTGCATGCCTCGCGTTGACCGACCCCATGCCCTCTGGTACTGTTCCACCAGCACGTGGCCCCCCTCGCGGGATGGACGATGACCGTGATCCGAGTCCTCTACGTGATCAACAACCTGGGCGTAGGCGGCGCGGAGCACGTGCTCCTGGACCTCTCGCGTTCCCTCGACCGCAGGGAGTTCCACCCTCTGGTGCTCTCCATAGGCGATGACCTGGCCCTGGCTCCTCGTTTCAGGGAGGCCGGGGTGCCCGTCGAGTGCCTCAGGGTGGGCTTCAAGGCCGACCCCCGCACCCTCTCGCTCCTGGCCGCGAAGATCCGGGTGTTCAAGCCGCAGATTCTCCACGGCTTCCTCTGGCGCTCGAACGTCCTCTGTCGCCTCGCGGGCCGGCAGTGCGGCGTACCGGGGATCATCACCTCGGAGCATAGCATGCACGTCGACGGGCCCCTCCGTAACGCCGTCAACCGTTGGACGGCGCACCTCTCCTGCCGCATCACCTGCGTCAGCCGGGCCGTGTACGACCACATGGCCGGCGAGGTTCGTGTGCCCGAGGGGCTGTTGCAGGTCATCTACAACGGTGTCGACCTCGAGCGTTTCGCCCCCGCTGAGGACCGCCGGGCGCTCCGGCGCGATCTGGGTCTCCCCGTCGAGGCTCCTATCGTTGGCGCCATCGCGCGGCACACCGAGGAGAAGCGGCTGGACCGGTTCATCGAGGCCGCTCGGCTCATCGCTCAGCAGCGGCCCGACGCCCAGTTCCTGACGGCGGGCGCCGGACCTACCCTCGGGCGTGTGCGGGAGTTGGCCGAAGGTTACGGACTCAATGTCCGATTCCTCGGACACCGGAGCGATGTGCCTCGTGTCCTCGCCGCCCTCGATGTGTTCGTTATCACGTCCGAGACCGAGGGACTACCCGTCGCGGCAGTGGAGGCGATGGCAGTGCAGTTGCCCGTGGTGTCCACCATCGTGGGAGGGGTTGCGGAGATCGTGAGGGATGGGGTGGATGGTGTGCTCGTGCCCCCGGGCGACGTAGAGGGCGTGGCCCGGGGTGTCGTGACGCTCCTCGGCGACGCGCCTCTGCGGCTCTCCATGGCGCGGCAGGCGCGGGAGAGAGTGCGAGCGCTCGTTGACCTAAGGTCAATCGTCACCCAGCACGAGGACCTGTACCGAGAACTCGCGGACCCGGGACGGTGAGTCGTGCCGATTCGCGTCACCCACCTCATCAACTCCCTCGGCCAAGGCGGCGCAGAGCGGCTGCTGCTCGATCTGAATGACCACTGGGACCGCGACCGACTCGACGTGCGAGTCATCGCCCTGATGGACGCGGCGGCTCCCATCATCTCTCGCGCCGATCTGCCCCCCGGCTGGCGTGTTGTGGGGCTGCGCGGGCCCTGGGACCCTCTGGGCTGGCGCCGGGCCCGTCACGCGCTCGACGCGGCGCCCATTGACATCCTCCACACCCATCTCATGCTCGCCGATGTGCTGGGTAGACGTACCGCCCAGCGGCGTGGTCTGCCGGTGCTCACAACGCTCCACAGCCCCGCCCAGCACTACCTTGGCCCGCCAGAGCGCCGCCCGAGTCTGCTCCAGAGCGCCTACGAGCGGGTAGCCCGTGCCACGCCCGGGCTGTGGGTGGGCTGCAGCGAGCAGGTGGCACGGTCCTTCCACGACCATCCGCGGTGGTCGGCGGACGTCATGGTGGTCGACAACGGCCTGGACCCCAGTCGGATGACGCTGGACCCGCGCGCCGCAGCGGCGCTCCGGCAGGAGTTGGGACTCAGGGAAGGCCAGATCCTGCTCGTAACCGTCGCCCGACTGGTGCCCTCAAAGGGGCACCGGGTGCTGATCGAGGCCCTGACGGGCATGAAGGGGCTCGACGCCGTGGCCTGCTGGGTGGGCGATGGCCCTCTTCGGGCGGGCCTAGAACGCCGCGCCAGGGAGATTGGCCTATGGGACCACCTTCGGGTGGCCGGCAGCCGGCAGGATGTCACCCCGTACCTGGCTGCGGCTGACGTGTTCGTTCTCCCGTCGCTACGTGAGGGCATGCCCATGGCGCTCCTAGAGGCGCTTGCCGCGGGCCTCCCGGTCGTGACCACGGAGGCGTCAGGCATAGGAGAGGAGATCGTCCGCGCGGGGGCCGGGCTGGTCGTCAACTCAGGCGATAGCGAGGCCCTGAGAGCGGCGATCCGGACGATGGCTGGCTCGCCGGACTTGCGCCAAGCTGCTGGTGAGCGGGCCGCTGCGCTGTTCCACGAGCGTTACCACGCCGAACGTTGCGCGGCCCAGTACGAGCGGATCTACGAGGCTCTGGTGGCCGGCGGCCGCACGGAGGGGCGGTGACCGAGTGCTCGACGGGATTCCTCCGCTCCTGACGGCTCTGGCCTCAGGCGCCGACGCCTCCATCCCCGACCTCGCTCGCGAGGTGCCCGAAGAGGAGTGGCCCCGCCTGCTTGAGATCGTGAGGCGCCACGGGCTCACGCCCCTCCTAGGTGAGGCGGTCCTGCCTCACGGGGACACATGCCCGCCAACGGTCCAGGACGCTCTCCGGACCCACCGCGACTACGCGATGCTCTGGCACCGGATCCAAATGAACGACCTCGCGCTCATCCTCGAGGCCCTCGGCGGAGCATCGATCCCCCACCTCCTGATGAAGGGCACGGCCCTCGGCTTCATGGTGTACCGGCATCCGTGGCTCCGCCTCGTGGGGGACACGGATCTGCTCGTCCCTGCGGACCGGGTCGAGGAGGCTCACGAGCTGGCCCTTGGCTTGGGGTTCAAGGTCACGGAGGAGTGGGCGGACGCCCACCACCTGCCCGCCCTGCAGCGTGAGAGTAACCCGCCCATCGAGCTCCATCACCAATCGCTGTACGTCCCGACTCCCGAGCCGGGCTACACCCTGGTTCCCGTCGACTTCAGCCTGCTCGATGCTGAGGCCGGGACCGTGGACGCGGGTGGCTTCGAGGCCCGGGTGCCCAGCGCCCGGGATGCTCTCCTGCAGCTCTCGTGCAACTTCGGGAGCCACATGGAGGAGTCCATCGCCCGCCCCCTACGCTGGGTTCGCGACTACGCCGAACTGCTGGGACGAGGCCGTGTGCGGTGGTCGGAGGTTGAGGAGCGGATCGACTTTATCGCCCCCGATCTCCGCACTACGGTCCTGATGTCCCTCGCCCTGGCTCGTCCCTTCATCGGAGACTCCTACGAGCCGGCCCTCTTGGAGGCGATCGACGGGCTGCCCAACCCGTACGCGCGCCTCACTAGGGTTGTGAGCCCACGCGACATGGTTCACGAGTGGACGACGAGCCCCCGCCGTGCCTGGCATGTCCTGAGTTGCCTCATGGGTCCGTGGAGGGCCACGAAATGGTCACTGAACAAACTCCTGGTAAGCAGAGAGCATATTACTCGCCAGACGGGACTCTCGGGAGACGCACTCTGCATGCGGGTATACCCCATCGCCTTCGCTCTCCACGCCATCTACCACCTCCGGCGCGCCGACCGTTCGCGGGGCGAGTGAACCGAGCCGCTTCTGAGGTCGCTTATCACTGGAGGCTCTCGGGGCGACTGGGCGCAGGCGCCCCTGCTCCGAGGCGACGCTCTCCGGCCGGCAAGATCATTAGGAAGCCGGCAGGCACGCAGTACCATCGGTAGGGGACACCTACCGCCTTCCAGCGTACCCGAGCAGCTAGTAGAGTGGTGGCCATCGCATAGATACCACACCCGCCCTCGAGGTTGAGGCCCTCGTGAAGCGCTACCGAGAGACGACGGCCGTGGATGGCCTGAGTATCACCCTGCAACCCGGCGAGGTCGTGGGCTTGGTGGGGCCCAACGGGGCGGGCAAGACGACCGCTCTGCGCTGCATCAGTGGCGTCGTCCGTCCCACCGAGGGGCGCATCCGGGTCGTAGGCTACGATGTACGAACTCACGAGCGCGAGGCCAAGCAGCGGCTGGCCTTCCTGGCTGAGTTGCCCAACCCGTACGAGCTGCTCACCGTGTGGGAGCACATGCAGTTCGTGGCCATAGCCTATGGTACTGAGGACATCCTCAAGGACCGCGGCGAGGAGATCCTCCATCGCCTCCGACTCCTGGACCGGCGGAACGACCTCGTCTTGACCCTCTCGAAGGGGATGAAGCAGAAGCTCGCGGCAGCCTGCGCCTTCATCCATGACGCCAAGGTGTACCTACTCGATGAGCCGCTGATGGGCATGGACCCCAAGGGGCAGCGAGAGTTCCTCGAGATGGTTCGAGAAACAGCCTCAGGAGGCGGCGCGGCCCTGGTCTCCACCCACATCCTCGATACGGCTGAGCGCGTGTGCGATCGCATCCTGGTGCTGTCGAGAGGGCGGATCATTGCCGAAGGCGGGCTGGACGAGATCCGCCATCGGGCTGCGCTGGATGGTGGCCGGCTGGAAGACGCTTTCCTGACCCTGACCGAGAGCGAGGAGACGGCGGAGTGAGCCGAACGAGCAGGGTGATCCGGTTCCTGTTCTGGCGCCGAACCGTGAACACCCTGAAACGTCTCCGGCAGAGCCCGGCCCAGTTGCTGCCGATCTTGATCCTGACACCCGGGGTCATCCTGGGGGTCATGATCGCCGTGGGAGTCCTGCTCATACCGCCCTACGACGCCGCGTGGGCGGAGGACTCAAAGCGGTTCTTCACCCCATTCACGGACAACGTGCGCTCGATCATCATGGTCCTGCTCTTGGCAGTGGCCCTGAGCCTGATTCACCGGGCTCTGGAGGAGGATCTGCTCGCCTTCAGGCAGTCGGAACTCGACTTCCTCTTCCCGGCCCCCATCTCGCTGCCTCAGATACTCCTCGCCCGGATGGCAACGGACTATCTGTTCTGCGCGCTGACGACCTTCACGCTGGTGCTGTACGTCCTTGCTCCGATGCGCATCGTCATGCCAAGCACCGCCGGCAGGGGATGGGCGCTGGCGACTTGGCTAGGCGTGATGCTGTTCTACATCTCCGCCACCAACCTCGGCCGTCTCGTCCAGGCTGCCCTATCGGCTGGCAAGTGGAGTGGCCTCACCGCGGCTAAGTGGCTGCGGTTCTTCGCCTTGGGGCTGTCTATCGCACTGCTGGTAGGGCTGCTCTGGGACCGCGCTCAAGGTCGCGAGCCTTTCGAATCGGCGATAGATCTGCTCACCTCGCGGCTGATCTACTGGGCTTTCCTGCCCTGTGGGCTTGTCGCTGACATGTTCGTGGCGCCCCTCAGCGAGAGCGTGAACCTAGGCGGATCGCTCGCCATACTCCTCGCCACCGCCGTCATCTCAGGCGCCGCGGTCCTCGCCCTGACCCGGCCCGCCTTCGAGTCGGCCCTCGCCGCAACCCAGCGGCGCCACGCCATCTGGCAGGCCTTCCGGAAGGCGGACGCCTCGTCGATACGCGCCGCCCAACTCGCGGGGCGTACCGTGCGAGGGAACCGGTACGGGCTCCCCCGCCTGGGGTCCGGCTCCTGGGCGCTGGTGGCCAAGAGCCTCGTCTACGGCATACGGAGCAGTCCGTGGGGGCTCATCATCGTTGCCCTCCTTGCCGTGGCGCCTCTGGGAGTTGTGCCGCTTATGGAGGGGCACGAGAGGCTCGAGGGCGTGATGCCCTACATGCCGGTACTCATGCTCGCTCTGGTGTTCGCCTGGTCCCAGCGGGTGCGGCTCAACGTACGAGAGGAGTTCTCGCACCTATCGGTCCTGAAGAGCCTCCCGCTGTCGCCGTTCAGCATGCTCCTGGCGCTCCTCGTGGTTCCCGCGGGCGGCTTCAGCCTCTTCCTGATCGTCTCGGGCTCAGCCGTGGCGGAATCCACCAGCCTCGTCAACGGCCCACAGGTCTACTCCGTGTTGAGTATCACGCCGGCGCTCTACACGGCCCTCGGCTCGGTCCACGTCTGCTCCGGCCTGCTCTACCCCAGCTATGACCCTGGCCTGAGCAAGGGCTACGTCGCGGACTTGGCGCTAACGCCCGTGGCGATACTCGTGTTCCTGCTTGTAGCGGGCTCGGCCGCCGGGGCCCTGGCCCTTACCGGAGCCGTATGGGCCGCCGCTGTAGCGGGCAACCTGACAGGCATCGCCGCGACCTGCGTGGGCCTCGGCGTTGCCGGGTTCCTCTATGATCGGTTCGAACCCTAGGCCGAACCGTTCGCCTCCGAGGCTGCCGCGATGACTTCGGGCTGCGCCCACACGATCGGCACGAGGTCGTAGGCGCACGCGAGATCCTGGTGGCTCGGAAGCACCCGCACCGTGTAACCCAGGGGCCCTGACACTCGGCACGGCAGCCGTCCCGCGTAACGATATGGGGCGCCCGCCTCGTCCGGGTTGGTGCAGACCATCTCCGCGGCTTGGCCGTCCGAGATGGTCCCATCGGGATCGATCCGGCCGACGTACAGCTCGACCCGCACGTCCTTGGGGGTAAGCCCGCCTAGGTCGACGGTCGCCTGGACGCCGAACTGGTCCCCTACCTCCGCCTCCCCGCCGGCCTCATCCGTCGCCGCCAGCACCTTCACCTGGCCCCAAGCCGCCCGCACGCCACGCTTCCATTCTGCCACGTCTCTGGCCCGCTTCATGTCGTCAGCGCGGATGGCTTGGGCCTTCTGCAGCCCGGGGATGTAGTACTGCTCGGTGTAGTCCCTGACCATGCGGTTCGTGTTGAAGAAGGGCGCGACGTTGCGGATGGCGTTCTGCATGAGGGCGATCCAGCGCCTCGGCAGGCCGTCAGAGCCGCGGTCGTAGAACAGGGGCACGATCTCCTTCTCCAGGAGGTCGAAGAGGGCCATCGCCTCGGAGTCGTCCTGGTACTCCAGGTTGTCATAGACCTCGCCCCGGCCGATGGCGAACCCCACCTCGGGGCTATAGGCTTCATCCCACCAGCCATCCAGAGTGCTGCAGTTGAGCACGCCGTTGGCGGCGGCCTTCATGCCACTGGTTCCACTGGCCTCGTGGGGCCTCCGGGGGGTGTTCAACCACACGTCCACCCCCTGAACCATGTAGCGGGCGGTGGTCATGTCGTAGTCCTCGATGAACATCACCCGATGGCGCACATCGTTTCTATGCGCGAAGTGGAAGATCTCTCGGATCAGGTCCTTACCGGGACTGTCGTTGGGGTGGGCCTTGCCGGCGAAGATGATCTGGATAGGCCGCTCGGGGTCCGTGAGGAGCCGGATGAGGCGCTCGGGGTCCTGCAGAAGGAGAGTCGCCCGCTTATAGGTCGCGAACCGCCGGGCGAAGCCGATGGTGAGGATCTCGGGATCCAGCACCTCGTCAGCCTGGGCGATCTCGACGCTGGGGGCGTTGCGGCGTTCGAGCTGCGCCCGCAGGCGCCGGCGCGCGTAGCTGACCAGGCGCTCGCGCCGCCGCTCGTGGGTCCGCCACAGCTCGGGGTCCGGTATGGAGTCGCTCGAGTTCCAGACGCTCAGCTCCGCTGGCTCCTGGCTCCAGCGCCGCCCAAGGTAACGATCGAACAAAGCGGCCATGTCGTGGCTGATCCATGAGGGTCTGTGGATCCCGTTGGTGATGGCGGAGATGGGCACCTCATCCTGGGGTACGGTTGGCCAGAGGTGCTGCCAGAGCTGCCGGGATGTCACCCCATGGAGCTTCGCGACGGCGTTGCGGCCGCGCGATAGACGGAAGGCCAGCACGGTCATGCAGAAGGGCTCGCTCTTGTTGCTCGGATCCTCGCGGCCCAGGGCCAGGAACTCATCGGCGGACAGCCCAAGCTGCTGATAGTAGCCCTCGAAGTAACGCATCATCAGCGACTGATCGAAGCGGTCGTGACCCGCTGGTACGGGGGTGTGGGTGGTGAACACGTTGCTCACCATGGTGGCCTCCCGGGCCTCCTCGAAGGAGCACGCGGTCCGTTCCATCGTGCGGCGGATGCGTTCGAGGCCGAGGAAGGCGGAGTGCCCCTCGTTCATGTGGAAGGCGTGGGGGCGGAAAGGCACCTTGTCGAAGAGGGTGATTCCGCCGATGCCGAGCACGATCTCCTGACGGATCCGCATGTCCTGGTCGCCGCCGTAGAGTCGCGCCGTGATTGCACGTGAGCGTGGGGAGTTCTCCGGCAGGTTGGCATCCAGCAACAGGACGTTGACGCGGCCCACGACGAGTTTCCAGACCCCGCACACGACTTCCTCACCGAGGCAGGGCACCGAGACCTTCACCTGCTCGCCGTCCTCCGAGAGCATCGGCTGCAGCGGAAGCAGATGGAAATCGTTATCGGGATAGGTCTCCTGCTGCCAGCCGTCGGCGCTCAGATGCTGGCGGAAGTAACCCTCCTGATAGAGCAACCCCACCCCCACGAGAGGAACTCCGAGGTCGCTGGCGCTCTTGATGTGGTCGCCTGAGAGCACGCCCAAGCCGCCGGAGTAGTTGGGGACGGCCTCGGTGAGCCCGTACTCGAACGAGTAGTACGCGATCGTACAGTCGCGAAGGCTGGGGTGTGTGCGCGCGAACCACGGTTCATCATTGAGGTACTCGCTGTACGCATCGGTGACCCGGCCGAGATGGTCCAGGAAGCTGACATCAGACGCCAAGTAGTTGAGACGCTCTTGGCTCACATTCGCCAGGAGGGCGACTGGGTTGTGGTTCGTCTCCTCCCAGACACGCATGTCGATACGCCGCAGGAGCTCGATGGCGTCGGGTTGCCAACACCACCATAGGTTGTAGATGAGGTCTCGGAGCCGCTCGAGGCTCTCGGGAAGATAGGGGCGTACGGTGATGCGGCGGACTGCCTTCACGGGGCGCTCCTCTCAGGTCGGGGGCCGCTCTCGAAACAGAGGGCGGACCGGGCAGATGCCGGTCCGCCCTAGGCCGTGCTGCGCGATGGGGGGCGGCCAAGACGCCTCGGCCGCCTCCGGTGGCCTCTAGTCGAGGGGGAGGATCTTGACGTTCTTGTAGAGGACCCGCTGGCCATGATGCTGCAAGGCGATGTGACCTTCGCGGGCCATCTCGGCGTAGGCAATGGGGAACTTGTTGGCGGTGCCGTCGGGGTTCTGATGGGCTTCGGTCCACTCATCAAGGTCCAGGACCACAACGGGCACGCCGTTGTGGGTCACGGTGAGCAGGTCATCCTGGGCGAGAATGGTCATGTTCTGCCACTCGCCGACGGGGCGAGCCATGTTCACAGAGGGGGCCTGAATCTCATAGACGGCGCCGCAGTGGTGCACGCCGGGGGACTCCACGCCCGCGCTGTCCAGGACCTGGACCTCGATGCCGGTGTAGACGACATTGCCCGGGTCGTCGATACGGAAGAAGATGCCGGAGTTCGCGCCCTCCGTCACCATGAAGTCCGCGCTGAGGATGAAGTCGCCATAGCGGGCCTCGGTGATGACGTCGCCGCCACCGCCGGCTACCGTAGCCATGCAGCCGTCCTCGATGACCCAGTGCTCGTTGACATTCGTCCAACCCTCATAGTCCACGCCGTTGAAGAGAAGCTGCCAGCCCTGGGCCTGCTCCTCCTCGGTTAGGACATTGTCCTGGGCCCAGACCGCGCCGGCCGTCAGAACCGCCAGGACCAGGGTGAGTGCCATCGCATGCTTCAATGGAGATCCTCCTTCATTAGTGGAAATGCCTCACGCAGTAGACCTCACTAGGACGGCGCCAGTAACGTGGGCCGTTCCCGTGCGGCTTACGATGTGCCAAGTATCATCATACTACCGAACCACCGTAGTGAACGTCACTCGGCATGGCTCGACAGGTCACTCGGGCAGCCGGACGGCCCCCCGGAAACCCTCTCCCTGGACCGCCGGGTCGATGACATTGCCTTCTGTGACAACGTTCGCGGAGGACATGATATACACCGCATGTTGACCGATCTCATTGCGGGGCGCCCTGCATGCCCCCGTGATCGTGTTGCCTCGCACCGTCAGCCCCTCGACGCCCGCCGCGAAGATGCCCGCACCATCCGTGCCCTGGATGAGGTTGCCCTCGAAGAGCACGTTGGCGTGCACCCCCGGCTCGGGCGGGTAACCCATGCCGCCCATCCAGGCGAAGGCCTGCAGGGCGGCCTCCGAGGAGGCCGCGCCGCCGTTGCAGTCGATGAACCGGCAGTTCCGTACCGTAACGTCGCGGGTGCCGATACTCTCAAAGAAGTGCGTGACCTCGGTCATCACGAGCACGCCGGACGAGGTGCAGCGGTCGAATGTGCAGTTCTCAATGACGGCGTCCCGGGTCTGGCAGAGAACGCCCCGAGCCCGATTGCGCCGCACGGTGCAGCCGCTCATGCGAAGCCGCGGAGTACGGGAGGCGTTGCCGAGGACATCGCCGACCTGCAGCCCCTCCGGCAGGGGCTCTTCGAACTCCACGCGGTGGATGTTGCCCTCCACCGGCTCCAGGGAGGCCGCGCGCACGGTGCCGCTGGCGTAGGTGAGGAGGGTCTCGCGGCGGATCATCTCCATCGTGTCGCCGGCGTCGGGCAGGTCAGCCATCTTCAGGTTGTGCTGCCCGAGAACCGTGTGCTCATCCACCCGCTCCAGTACGGTGAGGTAGAGGCCGGACTTGATGTTGGCGCCATCATCGCCCATCCCCTCGAATGTGCAGTCGGTAAGGGACACGGTGCCCTTGCAGCCCCCGAAGTGGGTCGCGTCCGCCGTCGCCGATATGAGCCGGCGGGTGCCGGGGCGGATCAGGACGTTGAACCGCGTCAGCGAGATGTTCTCAGACACGAGGCCGATGAGCCCCATGCCGGGCGTCGTGTAGATCGTAATGTCCTCGACAGATACCTCCTGGCACCGCTGGAAGACGATGGCGTTGTGGCCGTACACCCAGTGCCTCAGGACGACGAGATGGCCCACGGGAACGGCGATGTCCCAGCCCAGATGGACGCGGAGCGTCTGGGGCCCGATCAGCTCCGTTCGCTCCACGCCACTGTAGACGTCCAGTCCCTGGCGAACAGGGAGGCGGGTGTCGGGCTCGTAGTCCATGAACGCGCCCACTGCCTCCCCGCCCTCGACGGGGAACTCGTCATCGACGCGCACATCGAACCACCTCGGCTCGGCGGCGATCACCTCGCCAACGGAGAAGGGCGCTCGGGGGGAGTCCACAGTGAAGCCCGTGAGGTGCACATTACGGCAGTTGAGGAAGTAGAAGAGGCTCGTGGCGCCGCTGACCATCAACTCGGCCCCACCGCCATCGAGGGTGAAGCCATCTAGATCAGCGACCGGGAAGAGAGTCGCTGGGCTCTCGGGATTGGCGCCGGCTGTGAGGTCATAGCGCCCGGGGTGAAGCACGAGCCGCTGGGCGCCGGTGCGCGCCACCTCGGCGAAGGCCTCGAGGAACGCTGCCGTGTCATCCTGGCCATCGTCGGGCACCGCGCCGAAGGCGGCGACATCGACCGTTCCCTCGTGCTGAACTGCCCCCACGGCCGCTGTGCCGAGAGCGATAGCCGTGCAACCTGTGACCCAGAACATGGCATGCCTCCAGTCGGTGCTCGATGGTGCTTAGGTACTTCGGCGCCTGCGAAGCGCGGCCTGCGAGCGTGGCCGAGTCGGAGGGAGGTTAGGGGGTGTTGTTAGGGGTATTACGGATGAGAAGCCCAGCAATGCTCTGTTGAGGAGGCGCACACGATGTCCCCGACGATGAGAATCGCCCTTTGGGTGGGAGCCCTTGGCTGCCTGTCCCCGGTCTGCCTCGCCGCAGATCTGAGCTTCACGAACGATGGGCTGCAGATCGATGCCGGCAGCATGGGGGTGTTCACCCTCACATATCCGGCCCTCGTCGGCGAAGATGGACAGACGGTGCATCCGGCCATCGAGAAGTCCGCGGAGGCGGATCGGGCGCGGGTCCGCTACGAGGGCGGCGCGTCCGCGGAACTGGAGATCCGTGCCGGGGAGGTCACAACCCGGCTGAGCGGCGTACCTGAGAGCGCCCACTCGGTACGCATGGAGATGCTTATCGACTTCGGGTACGCGCAGGGGGGTTCGTGGCGGATCGGTGACACGGGGGCGATGCCGTTCCCGCAAGCCCAACCGGAACTGCCGTTCCTCCATCAGGGGCATGCGGGCGAGTTTGAGCTTACCAACTTCGAAGACCGCAGCCTGAGCCTGAGGGTCCCCGAGAGCTGCTACCAGGAGCTTCAGGACAACCGCGAGTGGGGCTGGAAGATCTTCGCATGGTCCCTCCTGATGCCGTGCGAGCCCGGAGACAGCGTGTACACGGTGGGGATCGCCCAATCCGAGCCAGTAGACGGCGCGAGGGTCATCGTAGTGGACCAGTATGGCCAGGACGCGCAAGCGGAGTACCCCGGCAAGGTCCACAGCGATGAGGATCTGAGGGCCGGTGAGGAGGCGGAGAGAGCCTTCACCGAGGCGCTCTCGTTACCGGACCTGGATCCCTACGGTGGCCTTCCCGGCAGCGGAACCGAGCTCGGCCTGACGGCCACGGGGTTCTTCCACGTCGAGCAGGTCGATGGTCAGTGGACGCTCGTCGATCCGGTGGGCAACGCCTACTTCCTGCTCGGGCTCTGCGCTTTCGGCCCCTGCGACGACTACACGACCATCGAGGGCCGGGAGAGCATCTACGAATGGCTTCCCCCCTATGAGGGCGAGTTCCAGACGGCGTACCACCCCCAGTCGTACTGGTCGCGCCGGGCGTTCTCGTTCTACCTGGCCAACGTGATCCGCAAGGAGGGGCAGCCCTTCGATGTTGAGGCGTGGCGGGCGAGGATGATCGAGCGGGTGCGCCCCTGGGGCTTCAATGCGGCTGGGGCCTTCTCCTGCGGGGCAGAGACCTACCGTGCCGCCGGCTTCCCCTATGTCGCGCATCTGCCGCTCCAGCTTCCTTGGACCCTCGAGCGCCCTCTCGAGGGTCTTCGAGGCTTCTTCGACCCCTTCGACACGATCACTGCGGCACGCATTGACGAGCTGTTCGCGGAGCAGGTCGCGCCGGCGGCCGATGATCCGCTCATCATCGGCTACTACCTCGAGAACGAGCAGGCCTGCGAGGACATCCCCAGGGTCATTCCCCAACTCACGGGTGATGAGCCGTGCAAGCTCGAGCTCGTCGCGATGCTCCGCGAGCGGTACCAGACCGTCGAGGACTTCAACGCAGCCTGGGGCATGGACGCGAAGAGCTTCGACGAACTCACGGGCCAAGGCCTGCCGGTGGCCACAGTCTCAGCAGCGGCCGACATGAGGGACTACACAGAGCGGTTCCTGGATCGGTACTACAGCCTGCTGACCACCACGTTCCGGAAGTACGACACGAACCACATGCTCATCGGAAACCGCTGGCAGCCCGGAACGGCGAACGACGAGACGCTGGTGCGGGTTGCTGGGCAGTATATGGATGTCATCAGCGTCAACTACTACACATATGGCCTCGACGTAGGGTTCCTGGAGCGCCTCTACGCGTGGAGCGGTGGCAGACCGATGCTCCTCAGCGAGTGGCACTACTGCTCGCCCAGCGACACGGGCCTCCCTGGCGGCGGGCCCGAGGTCAGCAGTCAGCGCGAGCGAGGGCTCGCCTACCGCAACTACGTCGAGCAGGCCGCCGCCATGGGCTTCATCGTCGGCTCCGAGTGGTTCACGCTCATCGATCAAGCCCGCACGGGACGGTTCTTCCAGGGGTATACGGGCGAGAATGGCAACACGGGGGTCATCAGCGTCACCGACACGCCCTGGTTCGACTTCCTGGAGGAAGCCGTTCGCGCCCACGCGGCGACCTACGAGATCCGCCACCGCGGGCGCGAGCCCTTCCGCTATGAGGATCCGAAGTTCGCGGGCCGGTCGGGCGGCACGAAGACCGTTCACGTCCCTCGCGCCCCGGGGCTGATGACCATCGATGGCAGCCGGAACGACTGGCCCGGCACGCCGCCCAGCCTCATCAGCCAGGATCGGCTCGTCCAAGGAGCGGATGCGGGCGGGGTGGAGATGGCCTTCAGGATGTGCTGGGATGACCAGCACCTGTACCTCATCGCGGATGTGGCCGATAGCACCCCGATGCGCAACGAACACGAGGGCGCCGATCTCTGGCAGGGCGACGGGCTGGAGCTCTTCTTGGGCCACGAGCAAGTCGACGACCCTGGGCAACTCCTCTTCAGCGACCGCCAGGTGCTAATCGGGGCGGGCCTGGCGAACGGAGAGGCCCGCACCCACGTCATGAGGGCGCCGGAGGCCTATGACTGTGAGGTCACCGTCGTGCCAGCCGCTGACGGGACGGGCTACACCCTCGAGGTAGCGATCCCCTTCAGCGCCCTGGGTTTCGAGCCCCAACCGGGGCAGAAGCTCCTCTTCGACCTGGCGGTCAACGACAGCCTCGATGGCGTGCACCGCGTGCGCCAGCTCATGTGGAACGGCTCGGCGAGGAACTCGAGCGATCGAACCTACTGGGGGCGCGCGACGCTGGCCGAGTAGGGGACGCTACTGCACCTCCGGCATGGGAACGGTCTCGCCGCGGAGCTGGGCCTGCTGGTCGCCGCGGTCGTAGGTGCCGTAGAACACCGCGTTGCAGTCGATCCACAGGGCGAGACGCTCGTACTCCTCTGGGTCGAGGGTCACGGATTCGTGTCCCTCGTCGAGCAGGCGCATCAGTCGGCTGCCTAGGGATCCGAAGGCGCCCCCCGGATCGGTCCGGTGCACGGGATTCCAGCCTCCGTACCGGGGCACCAGGGAATCGCCCGCGTGAGCGACGTTCGTCGCATCGCCCCAGAAGCTCAGCCCACCTGTCAGGGCGAGGTACGACCGCGTCCATGGCCCCTCGGGAGTTCCGGTAAGAGGGAGCCCGCCCGCGGGCTCCGCGTCGCCATGGCAGCTCACGCAGTGACGGTCGAGTACAGGCTGCACGAGCCGCGGGTAGGAGAAGGGATGGGTTCCGTCGGGTCCGGGGGTGAGCTGCTGCGGCGCCTGCATCACCGATCGGGCCTCCACCGACTCCGGCGCGGTGGTTCGGGACTCATGGCAGCCGATGCACATAGCCTGCTCCCCCGGCTGCAGGTAGGTGGCGCTCCGCATCGTCTGAACGGCGCGCCCACGGTCATCCAGGGCTTGGAAGTAGACGGGTGTGCGCGCGGGCAGCTCGAAGTACGCGGAGCCATCGGCGGCTACCGGCACCGTTCCCAGCACGGCCCTGGCCGGCTCCTGACCGGCCAGCCCGATGGGTGGGTCATCGCCGACCGGCGTCGTCTTGGGGAGCACCTGGACGACCCGCAGCGCCTTCACGGCGCCAGGCGCCACCCCGTCGAGCCCTTGATAGACATCCTGAAGGGCGAACGTGCCCACCGGCGGAGCGCCCTCGGGCAACAAGCTGGCCCGCTCCGGTGGCGCGGGCCGCGGGCGGAGCGGGATGGGGTTCGATGACCCTATCCGAGGGTTCCGGTAGAGCAACTCGCGGTTGCCTGCGCGGTCCAGCACATAGAGGCCCAGGGCGGCGGGCTCGTTGGGCGGCGGCTCCATCACGAGAGGCGACGGGCTATAGGAGCACAGGAAGAGGCTCTCAGACAGGGGCCAGGGTGATGCGTAGTAGGTCGTGGGCACCGCCTCGGACTCCGGGAAGGGCACCTCGGGAGTGAGCCGCTCGACGGGCGCTGGCCCGTCGAAATCCACATTCGGATCCACGAGGATCAGCGAGCCGCCGGTGATGGAGTGATGGGCGGACGCGGTGCAGACCAGCCTGCCGGTGCCCGGAACCACCTGGGCTTCGAAGCTGCAGTGGGGGTTCTGGGTGTGGTTGCCGTAGAGCGCCACGGGGCTGGTGCCGTCGGGGTTCATGCGCCAGAGATTCTGGTGGAGAACCGCGTGGCGGTCGACGTAGTCCCAGCGCGCGTAGCTGATGCTTCCATCGGGCAGCAGCGTGGGGAACCACTCGTTCGTCTCGTGGAAGGAGAGGGTTCGGACCTCGCCGGTCTGGCGGAACAGCCGGTGCAGGGTGTAGACGTGCCAAGCCTCGCCGAACTGGGCCCCGAAGCAGCGCGCATGCCCCTTACGCCGGGTGGAGCTGAGCATGAGGTCGCCGCCGGGGAGATAGGCCGGCATGAGGTCCTCGTAGGCGCCGGCGGTGAGCTGCTGTACCCCTCCGCTTCCAAGGTCCAGTTCGAACAGGTGATAGAAGGGGTCGCTAGGCTGGCACGAGGAGTAGGAGAAGGCGACGCGGTCGGCGTCCCACGAGAGGACCGGCGCGAGGACGCTGCCGCTCCAGCGATCGGCATCGAGCAACGGCGTTGCCGCGAGAGAGCGGCCGGGTTGCTCGAGCACGAACAGGCCGCCGCCCGCGCGGGCGCGCCATCCGAAGTACTGCATCACCAGGTGGCTGTACGCCGCTGGCGCTCGCTGGACGAACAGGAGCCGCACGTCCCCCATCAACGGGTCGGACAGCAGCGCCTGACGCCTCAGCCACCGCGCGTTGAGGTAGAGCGCGCGTCCATCGGCGACCTCGGTCAAACCATCGAGGGCCACGATGGCATCGGCAAGCTCGCGTTCCGCGGCCCCGCGGTCACGGCTTGAGAGAATGGCGCTCGCCGCAGCGAGAGACTCCGACGCTAGCGCCGCATAGCCGAGGGTATCGATCCGTTCCGCATCAGATGCCTCCCAATCGGCCTCGACGAGTCGAGCGAGCTCGAGCGAGACATCGGCACTCCCAGCCGGCGCCGCCTCCCAAGCCTCCTGCGGCGACGAGAGGGTGTACCCCCGGGCCTGGCACACGCCATAGCGATGGGACAGGCCAGCGCAAGCGGCGTCATCGGCAAAGCGCGTCCCATCGCTGACGCCAAGCAACCGGCCATCGCGCAATACCACCCACGCCCGGTCTGCACCGCCCAGGCCGTCCCAGTCAAGACGAGCTTCGTCGCCCTCCCTGCTGAGGGAGAGGCCCGTGGGCGGCGGCACGGACAGCGCGTTGCCCTGGACCGCCAGACCGATGAGACCCAGGGGGTCACCCGTGGGCGCGAGCGGCAGGGCGGCCGTGGGGCCCCACACCGCGTCCCGGGCGGCTTGCCAATCGCCGCCGCACAGGCCCACGACCACCTCGGGGAAGGGGATCCGCTCTCCGGGCTCCAGCGTCACCGTCCCACCGGGCGCGCGACAGGTGAGGCGCAGCCGCGTCGACCCATCAATGGCACGCTCGACATCGAGAGCCCAGAGGGCAAGGGAGGCCGCGCCGATGACGAGGGTGCCGGTGGGCTCATCGCCATGGATGATGAACACGGGCAGGCACCGGTCGCCCTCGCCAAGCACCGGTGCGGTCAGCCGGAGCTCGCTGCCGAGGCCGACGGCCCGGCTCTGCCACTGGTAACGGGTGTCGGGGTAGTGGACCGCGAAGGGCTGCACCCCCTCGGCCGTGTCGCGCTCGAGCTCGTACCGCCAGGGGCCGTCCGGGTCGTCGAAGCCGTCGGAGGCGCGGTAGCTGGGACCGTCCACATACTCGACCAACGGGTCCCAATGGGTCGTGTCACAGCCGATATCGCCGCGACGGTGGAGGACGAACCTCAGGTGGTCACCCTCGGACAGCTCCAGGTCGAGGCACGGCTCAACGCCAGCGGCATCATCGGGCCCAAGCTCGGCCACGTAGAGCTCCTCGGCGCCCAGACGGACAGTGGCGCGGATCCCGTCGCCGCCGTTGGTGTCGGCCTTGGCGATGCGTCCCGATACGGCGACTCTGCCGTCCCGCGGCGCGACGAAGGTGCGACAACTGGAGACCGTTTCCCCCGAGTGCTGCCAGTCTCTGCCCACGCGCGTCCAATCCGGGCCGCTCCAGAAGGTCGATCCGTACCACTCCTCCGCACGGTATGCCAAGGGCTCGTAGACAAAGCGCCCCTCCGCATCGACAGCGCGCGCCGCCATAGCGAGGTCGACGGCATGGAGGTCGCCCAAGGTGACGGACTGGCCGCCGTCGTTGCGGATCCAACCGGAAACGTGGATCAACTTCACATCGCCGGCGGTGTAGGCCTGCGGGGTGAGCTCTACCGCCACGGCCGGTCCCGCGCCCTCGATGCTGTAGCCCGCATCCGCCTGCAGCCGGAAGGACGGGGCGGCGGGATGGCTTGCCAGCAGATCGATCGGCCCCAGCAGAGTAACCAAGGCAAGACTCAGTTGCACTACAGGTGAAATCACGCCATCAGTCCAATCGCCGGTAGATCATGGTTCGGACCCCCGGGCGCGTGTCGATCTCAAGACGGACGCCCTCGCGCAGCAGGTCGGCCCCCGAGGCCTCCCACTGCTCACCCGTCTCCAGACACGAGAGCTCGTAGACCGCGGCAGGCTCGAGGCCCCTGAGAGGCACACGCGCCGACTCATAGATGCTCTGCGGCCGGCGGAAAGCCTCCACAAGGCCCGCCGCCGCGCCAGGTCGGTCGAACTGACGCACGTGCCAGTCGGCCGTGGAGTGGCCGTACGGGGTCAAGGGGTAGAAGTCCCCCAAGTAGTAGGGGGCGACCTGTCTGTGGATCGCCACCATTTGCGCCACCTTGTGAAGGTCGACTCGATCCAGTCCTGCGGCATCGGGGCCGAAGCTGAGCTCGCTCGCCATGCTGCTGCGCCACCAGTACTCGTCGTGATCGTAGATGACCCCGGTGCCCTGGTATGGGACCCAGAGAGACAGCCCCTGGGTGAGGCACTGCTGGCCCTCCGGCGACCAGTACCAGTCGCTGCGCAGCAGGGGCACGGCACGCCTGAGGGTCTCCAGGTCATTCCGCCGGCCGCCCGAGGCGCAGGAGTCGATGAGCATGTTTGGGTGGCGGGCGAGCAGCTCATCCCAGAATGCGAGGTAGCCCTCGACGTGACGAATCTCAGTGATGCCCTGGCGATCCTCTGCATCCGCCGCCTGCCAATGCGGCAGTGGGTCGATGTTGAAGTCCTGGCGGTAGTAGTCGATGCCCTCTCTGGTCAGGAGGCCGTCGATGTGGTCGGTGAGCCACTGCCGGCACTCGGGGAGGTCCAGCCTGAGCAGGCCACCCTCGGCCCCGCCATGGACCCACTCGGGGTGCTGCTCGGCGATCCACGTCCCCGCATGCACCCGCTCCGGCTCGAACCACACCATCGAGCGCTTGCCCCAGCCGTGGACGAGATCGCTGATCTCCCTCAGGCCGTTGGGGAACCGCCCTAGGTCGGGCTCCCACGTTCCGACCTTCGGCCAGCCGATATCATCGCAGGGGTACCAACCCGCGTCCTGCCACCACACGTCGAACTCCACGCCCGCCTCGATATGCCGCCGCAGGAACTCCTTCTCCTGGGTCGCCTCCGTCATCAGCCCCGGATAGTAGTTGCCGGTGCAGAGTGACCTGAGGGGCTCCAGCGGCATGCCGCCGGGCATGGGCAGGTTGTGCGCCAGCATCCAGCGGCGCCACACGTTCTGCGCCCGCAACCACTCGCCGTGGTAGAACTGTAGAACGACGAGGGGCGACCTCACCGACTCCCCGGGATGGAGCACGAAGCTGGCGCCCTCCTGACCACCACTGACGCGCAGCCGCTGGCCGGCATCGCGCTCCAGACTCATCCGCCACTGGCCTGGCCAACCAAGCGCGACGATGGCTCCGCGCCCATCCCACTCCAGGTTCAGATAGGGGAACTCGAACTGGGTTGGACGTCCGCCAGCGCAGGCGACGGAGACAGACTCCTCTGGCGCGAGAGCCTGGTCGAGTGGCTCGTAGCTGTGGTCGGAGCAGTCGTCGCCACGGATGCGATGCAGGGAGAACTCGCTGTGGGGCGATCGCGAGAAGCTGAGGTCCATTGCCTGGAGGTCGGCGATGATGGGTGTGTCCTCAGCGCCCTCGTTCGTGAGGTGGAGGGTCCACTCCACGACGGGGAAGTCGCGGTACTCGATGGCGAGCATGCGAACGGCAAGCCGGGTGTCGGGATCTGTGAAGGTCACGGTGTGCTGGGTGCGAGTCCCGTGCCGCGGGTCCTCGATAGCGGCCGTCGCACGCTCGACGGCCCAGCCACCCAGCAGCTCTGAAGAGAGCTGACCGCCATAGGTGAACGAGAAGGGCGCTGGCAGCGCCTGCGTTGGGGCCTCGGCTCCGCTGATCGGCAGGTTGCCCAAGGGGAGCTCGGAGCCATCGGCCAGCACGATGACGGCATCGGCCCAGTCTGCCTGGTCGCAGGCGATCCCATCCCCGCCGTCCTCGACGACCATCTCGAACTCGGCGCGCCCCCCCAGCGGGAGGTCCAGGTCCAGGGGCGGCGCGCCCTCTCGCAGCACGGGCGACGACCATAGGTCCATGCCAGTGGCCACGACGCGGAAGACAACGGAGCCCCTGCCCCCGGAGGTCTGATCGTTGCTGTCCACCCCCAGCCTGGCTCGTAGGGAGGCTGCCGGCCGGTCCAGCACGACCTGGATCCGGCTCGGTGCGTGACAGTACAGGCCGCTCCGGAGCATCTCCCCCCCGAGGCGCATCGGCGCTCCTCCCCGGGAGTTCAGGTGGACCGGTCCGTGGTTCTCGACGACCGTGAGCCCCGGGACGACCGCGAGAGGCGACGCATCGCCCTCGATGTTCGCTCGCACCCACTGCCGGAGGTCGTTCATCTCCGCCGCGGTGGGGGCGTTTCCATCGCCTCGTGCCCCCCAAGCGACGAGGCACAGTAGCGCTACCGCCCACATCAAGTACGTTACCTGGCTGTCCATAGAGCCCCCCGCTCGCGCGGCCAGATCGGACGAGCCGCCTGAGCATCCTTCGCTAGGACCGTTGGATCTGCCTGGCCTCCGCGCCCGGCGCGAGCCCTACGCGAACACGGGTGATGGCTCCCGCTGTTGGCACCCCGAAGCTCACATAGCGCGACTCCTCAACCTGGGTGCACTCGAAGGGCACCTCGTCGCCGTCTACCGTTACGTTCTCGCAGACCATGCCGCTGGGGAGCAGTGGGCGAACTTTGATCACAGAGGGCGAGCCGGTGAGTTCGATGCTGAGCGCGTCGGGCTCGCACCGGTAGCGCATGGCGACGTAGGCATCAGAAGGGCCGTAGGTGAGCACAACATCGGCCTCAGAGACGCCTGCCGCCGCGAAACGCGGGCTGACCCTGACCTCCTCGTACAGAGTCGCCTCGTCGGTGATCCCCGCCAAGCCCTCGGCCATCGCCGAGAGAACGGCCGCGGCGCTCCAGCCTGCCGGGCCGCCGCCCTGGTCGGTGCCGTCCCTCCGGTAGAGGAAGCCCAGGAAGCCGTCGCGCTCGACCAACTCAGCCACACGACGGAGCACATCGGCGCCGTACTCCTCGCGGCCGTGGTTGAAGGCGGCCTTGGCGAGCTCGCCGGCGACGAACCCGGCGACCCCGCCGTTGATGTACGAGCCCGCCGGGTAGGGCCCGAACTGCGGGTAGGGCGGCTCCAAGGCATACCACTCTGCGAAGTCCTGTGACTCCCGGAGCTCGCGGTACCGGTCGATAATCGCCACCGCCATGCGGTGGGTCGGCATGCCGCGGTTGATGTCGTAGGTGTTCGAGAGGCTGAGGATCTGCGACTCGTCGACACCGGTGTCGACTGGCTGCAGGTAGAGCTGGTGTATGTAGTGCCGGCCTGCCCAGAGGATGGAGTTGGCGCGCGCCCTGATCTGGCGGCCCCGGTCGCGCCAGACGGCTCCTCGCGAGCGGTCTCCGAGAGCATCGCAGAGGTCACCCAGCTGGTTGCACGCCTGGTAAAGGCCGCTGTTGTCCCCATGCATGATCGCCATAGGCATGCCGGGCTCGATACTCCGAACCGAGTCTGAGTACCCGTAAACGAAATCCCACGTGTCGGGCGTGAGAGGGCGCTTCATGAGTCCGTGGTCCGGGTCCCAGCGCGTGGGATCTTCCAGGCAGTACCTCATGCCGGCTTCGAGGTGGGGGAGGGCTCGTCTCAGCCATTCCTCATCGCCGGTGGCCTGCCAGATGGTGTGCGCGGCCTCCACCATCAGGTACTCGATGTCGGCCTCGATCTCCAGCCGTATGAAGGCGAGGTCATCCTCGGGGCTGATGTGCAGAAACTCGGGGGTCACGAAGGTGGTGTGGCCGTCTCCGGGATTGGTGATGATCTCGTGGAAGAAGCCGCGCCGCGGCTGCAGATCGAAGAGGGTCTCGGCGTAGCTCGTGAGATCCTCGGCCCACCACTTGTAGGCCTTCATCTCATGGACATGGTCGCGGAACCAAGTGGGGCTGGCCCAGATCCGCCGGTTGCCGAACCACATGCTCGATCCGTCCCGGCGCACCTGCTCGCACAGGGCCTGGAACAGCTCGCCATGGCCCTCATCGGTATCGAGACGCAGCTCTGGCGTCACGGCGATGCTCGTCTCCCAGACCGCCTCCCCCTCTGGCTCGACGCGGAGCCGCATCTGCCCTGGCGGGCCGCCGGCCACGAGCCCCTGGGGCTTCTCGCCCGGCGCCACGTCAACGGCCGCGAGCAGCCTGCCATCGGCGGCGTACAGCGTCGCTCGGGCGGGCCGAGAGACCTTCAGCGGTATGGCCTCGAATGGTCGTGCGGAATCCGGTACCTCCATCATGGCTTCACCTCTCCGCGCGCGTCGCAGCACTGGGTCGCCACCCGGCTCGGCGAGGGCCCTGGCGTAGACGGCCATCCGATCGCCGGGATCCGTGACCGCGAGATCATCGTACAAGGTGACAGCGCCACCCACGCGGAGCCCTAGCCGCAGACCGGCGCCCAGGGTGTCCTCCATGAACCCGATCGGCTGCCCATCCACTCCCAGGCCCAACCTGCCATCGGCACGCACGACGTCCATCTCGTGCCACTCTCCCAGCCGGATCCGCATGGGCAGCGTGAGATTGGCGGCCGTCGGCCCATAGCCCTGCGGCGTGACGGGCACCACGCGCAGGCTCGCAGAGCGTCCCTCGATGAACACCTGCAGTCCGTGGCCCTCGGGATCCAGCAGCAGGACTGGCGTCTCCATCCAGCCGTGGTCCTCGGCCATGAGGACGCGGAGACGCAGCGCGAACTCGGCCGGCAGCTCCAGTCCTTCAGCGGTGACCGACGCGTTGGGCCCAATCCTGAGGCACTGGTTGGAGGCATCGAGCGGGTCGGCCACGACCTGGACCCCCTCCCCCACGAAGGGGCCAGGACCATCCTCGAAGTCGATTAGCCAGGGCAGTGATGGGGACAGGATGAGGCCGGCAAGGGCTACCAACAAGGCGATCACTCCTTCGTCCCAGAGCGGTCCCAGGTAGACCCCTGGGCGCCTCGGGGACGTTCGAGGAAACCTGTTAGGCGCGGCGGCTCGGGAGACCTCCGCCCGACTGAGGAGACGGGATCGGGCCCCCCGATCAGCGGAGGAAGTAGCCCTGGGACGTCGGCCTCGCGTCCGTGGTGAGATCAATGCCGAGCTTGCGAAGGCCCGACTCGTCGCCCGAGCCCGGTTCGTGGGTTAGATGCAGTTGAGCCCCCCGCAGTCGAGGCAGCATCTCCACACCCGCTTTCGCGGCCGGGTTACTGGCCGCGCTGATCCCTAGAGCCACGAGCACCTCCTGGACGTTCAGGCTCGGGGAGTGGGAGCCAAGGCAGCCGGCTTTGAGGGCTGTTACGCTCTCGATGATGTTCGCCGGTAGAAGGTGGATGTAGTCCGGCAGGCCCGCCAGGGCCTTGACGCCATTGATCAACGCCGCCGAAGCGGAGTGGAACAGGGGCGAGTTGGTGCCGGTCACGATCTCCCCTGTCGGCAGTTCCAGGGCCGCGCCACAGTAGAAGCCGTCGTTACCCTTCTGCCGCCGTTCGCCGTCCGCGGCCGCGGCGCGGGCCGGCTCGACTACGCGGCGGTCTTTGGGCGACAGGCCGAGTCGCGTCATCAAGCTCTGCACGCGCCTCACAGCCTCCTCCGAGCAGAGTCCGCGCTCACGCTCCCAGTGGTAGCGGAAGTAGCGTCGGATGACCTCCTGGGACGCGGCGGCCGAGACCACGGCGTCATCGACTATCCCCGCTCCGGCGCGGTTCACGCCCATGTCCGTGGGCGACTGATAGTGCTCGGATGTGGACGTATGGCCGGCGATGCGATCGATGATCGCCTTCAGAATAGGGAAGTTGTGAATGTCCCGATTGTAGTTGACCGCCTTCTCGCCATACGCCTCCAGGTGGAAGGGATCGATCATGACGAGGTCACCGAGATCCGCCGTGGCGGCCTCATAGGCGACGTTCACCGGATGGTCCACGGGTAGGTTCCAGATCGGGAACGTTTCGAACTTGGCATAGCCGGCTGGGATGCCGCGTCGGTGAGAGTGGTAGACCTGGGAGAGGCATGTCGACATCTTGCCGCTGCCGGGGCCGGTGCCCGTAACCACCACGATCGGCCTCTCGGTCTCCACGAAGTCATGGCGGCCGTATCCCTCATCGGAGACGATGAGGTCCACGTTGCTCGGGTAATCCGGGATCTCCGTGTGCGTATAGACCCGCACACCCTTCCCCTGGAGCTGCGCCGACAGGCGATCTACCGTTGGCCCCGGCTGATGCCGAGTGAGGACCGCCGCCGAGACCGGGATGCCCCAGTCGCGGAGGTCATCCATGGCTTTGAGTGTCGCCAGGTCGTAGGTGATGCCGAAGTCGCCGCGGATCCGTCCGCGTTCCAGATCATCCGTGGATACGCAAAAAACGACCTCGATCTGGTCGCGCAGGCCCTCCAGAAGGCGCATCTTCACATTGGGGTCGTAACCGGGCAGAACGCGAGCCGCGTGGAGATCGAAGGTGAGCTTGCCGCCGAACTCAAGGTAAAGCTTGCCCGAGAAGCGTCCCACGCGCTCCAATATGGCCGCCGTCTGCTCACGCAGGTAGAGCTCGTTGTCGAAGCCCAGGTTCGTCACACGGAGCCTCCCGAAAGGCATCTGCCCAGACGGCGAGTCGACCCACGCCGGGGCTCCGCCGCATCATAGGCCGTACAGAGCCTTCGCGCCAGTGTGGCGTCCGGAGCCTCCTCGACGGGCTGCGGGCCGAGCTAGCCAGCCCTAGCAGGGCATCGGAAACGCAAAGAGGCCCTCCCGATCCAGTCGGAAGGGCCTCTCCGATCATATTGGTAGCGGGGGCAGGATTTGAACCTGCGACCTACGGGTTATGAGCCCGTCGAGCTACCAGACTGCTCCACCCCGCGTCGGTAGAGTGGAATACTCCCACTAATGCGTCGTCTTGTCAAGGGTGAGGTCGCCGTAGAGCTCGGGCGCCGTTCCGCGGGCGTCCAATCAGCGGCGCGCGGCACCTTCCCGAGCTACTCAACGTCTGCTATACCAGAGGACCTGCCCGACTCCACTCGGAACCCTGACCGGTGCCGAGTGCCGACGGTCACGCCATGCTAGGGAAGAGCAACCCGATTTGAGCTCCGCCGCCATCATCTTCCTCCTTGCCTGGGTTCCGCTCCAGACGCAACCAAGCCTGGTTGATCTGGAGGGCCTCAAGGTACGCGGCGATCGCATCTCCTACGACCAGAGCTCCTCCACGGTAGTCGCCGAAGGTCATGTCCTCATCGAGACAGACGACATGTGGCTCACTGCCGACCACGCCGAGTTCGACCAGGCCAAGCAGATGGCGGAGGCTCGAGGCCGAGTCGTGCTCTCAGCGCCCGGACGGTACCTGCAGGGTGATCACCTGATCTACGACATGCAGAGCCAGACGGGGGAGATGCGCTCTCCTGACGGATGGGACGAGACGACCGGCATCCGCCTCTTCCTGACCGGCTCACGCCTCGATTTCCGCGACGGCCGCTGGTCGCTGACCGACGCCTACATCCGATCATCGGGCAAGAAGAACCCCTCCTACGAGGTCTGGGCCGACGAGATCGCCTACGTCGAGGGGCACAGCTGGCACGGCACTAACGTTCGGGTGGAGTTCTTCGGCATCGAGATCGTGAAGACTAGTGACTTCGAGCAGCGGATCGAGGACCTAGGGGTAACCGGGTTGGCGTGGCTTCCCGCGCCCGGCTCTAGCGAGCAGGACGGCCTCTTCGCTGAGTGGACCGTGCAGCGGGACGTGGCCGGCGATCTACGGCTCCTGGCCATCGCGCGCGCGAGCACCCGGTCGGGCCTCACCGGTCGTGTCACACTGACCGAGCCTGTCACCGACCGCCTTTGGCTGTGGGGCGCCGGAGCCTGGCGGGAGCTTGTGGGCGGGCAGCTCCGGCCTTACCTCCGCTGGGATCGCGTCGAGGGCGGCGTAACCTGGCGACTCACCAGCCCCGATGATAGCTGGTGGGCTCAGGCCGATCTCTCCTACGGCTTCTTTCGAGAGCGTCCCTCCCTCGTCCGCTCCACGCGAACGACGGCGAGCGTCATCGCGCGAACGAAGACCTACGACTGGGGAGATGCCACCCGCGTGTTTGCCGAGGGTGGCGGACGGGTTTTCCAGTACGGGACGGGGCGACGGTACGGCTACGTCTACCTGGGAGGCTTCTTCGAGCATGAGTTCGCCCGCGACTGGCGCCTCTCAGGCGGCCTCATCAAGCATCTGATCCGCGGCATGCCTGAGCTCATCACGGACGAGGTGGTTATCCCGAGCGAGCTTCGCCTCGGCGCCCGAGCTCGGATCACCAACCGCATCGCGGCCGAGGGAGAGATCCGGTACGATCTCGACCGCGGCGACGTCCGGTACACCCTCCTGGGCCTCCGCTACCGCAGCGCGGACTTCGTCTACCGCCTGAGGTACAATGTGCAGACCCGGTTCGTGACTCTGGAGCTACTCCTGCCAGATCAATAGCCCCCTTGTATAATCAGGACGCGGCCGGTGGCCGGGTAGCGTAGCGCGCTGCCTGGCTTGGCCACTGAGGAGTTGAGCAGTATGCCGATCTGGGACCTCCTGGACCCGACGGTACGTACGGTGCGCGGCTTCATGCGGGGCCTGGTCCCCGCTGTGAATGCCCTCGAGGACCAGGTAGCGGCCCGTTCCGATGATGATCTCCGGCGCTACATGCTGGATCTGCGCCAGGAGCATGAGAACGGGGCCACGCTCGATGACATCATGCCACGCTGCTTCGCGGGACTCCGCGAGGTCTCTCAGCGCACGATCGGCCTGCGCCCCCATGATGTGCAGTTAGTCGGCGCGGCCGTGCTTCACAAGGGCAACATCGCTGAGATGAAGACAGGCGAAGGCAAGACTCTCGTCGCCGCGCTCACCCTGACCCTGAACGCCTTCTCGGGGAAGGGCGCCCACCTAGTCACCCCCAACGACTACCTCGCGCGCCGTGACGCTGACTGGAAACGTCCCATCTACGAATGGTGCGGACTCACCGTAGGGTGCATCCAGCACGACTTGAGCGCTGCGGAGCGCAAGCATGCGTACGACTGCGATATCACCTATGGCACGAACAATGAGATCGGTTTCGACTATCTGCGCGACAACATGCAACGGGTACGCGAACGTCTCGTCCTGCGCCACCTTCATTTCGCAATCGTGGACGAGGTGGATAGCATCCTCGTTGACGAGGCTCGCACCCCGCTCATCATCTCCGGTTTCAAAGCCGAGTCCTCGGACCTCTACCGCACGGCGGACCGAGCTATCAGGCAACTCGCGCAGGGCACGGACTACACCGTCGAGGAGCGAGAGCGGCAGGTGATGCTCACCGACGAGGGCACCGAAGCCGTCGAGCGCATCCTGGGCATCGAGAACCTCGGCGACCCCCAGAACCTGGAATGGGTCCATCACATCAACACGGCCCTGAAAGCGCACACTCTGTTCCAGCGCGACATCAACTACGTGGTGCGCGAGGGTGAGGTCGTCATCGTCGATGAGTTCACTGGCCGCCTCATGTTCGGGCGACGCTACAGCGAGGGGCTCCATCAGGCGATCGAGGCCAAGGAGAACGTTCGGGTGGAGCACGAGAGCCAGACCCTCGCCACCATCACCCTCCAGAACTTCTTCCGCCTATACGACAAGCTGGCAGGCATGACGGGGACGGCGAAGACGGAGGAGCCGGAGTTCATCCGGATCTATGGCACCCCCGTCGCCGTCGTTCCCACGAACCAGCCGGTCGTTCGGAAAGATCACGCTGACGTCGTCTACAAGACCGAGGAGGCGAAATTCAGGGGTATTGTGCAGGAGATCCTAGGATGTCACCTGCGGGGCCAGCCAACCCTTGTGGGCACACGCTCCATCGAGGTGTCTGAGCGGCTCGCGGCGCGTCTCGAGGCGGCCCCTCTTCAGAGGCTTGCACTGGCCACGGTGTTCCTCGACAAGGTCCAGAACGAGGCCAAAGAGGTCGGCGAGAAGGCCAAGGAGTTCGAGGAGATCCTGTTCAAGTCCCTGGACGAGTTCAAGGACGGCCACCTGAGGACCATGAGCCGGGCGGTCGGATACAAGCCCGACGGCCTCGACGCGGCCGTCATCGCCAGGTTCGCCGAGCTCCTGGGAATGCCCGACATGGTCGAGCCGCTGGAGCGCACCCTGCGCGAGGGGGTTCCCCACAACGTTCTGAACGCCAAGTACCACGAGCGGGAGGCACAGATCATCGCTGAGGCGGGTCGGGTGGGCGCGGTCACCATCGCGACCAACATGGCCGGCCGCGGCACGGACATCCAGCTGGGCGGCAAGCCCCCCGAAGGGATGCGGGTCTCCCCCGACTACGAGAGAGTCAAGGCAGTGGGAGGCCTGCACATTCTGGGAACGGAGCGACACGAAAGCCGGCGGATCGACAACCAGCTTCGTGGACGCTCGGGGCGTCAGGGCGATCCGGGCTCATCGCGCTTCTACCTCAGCCTGGAGGATGAGGTCTGGCGGCTCTTTGGCGCTCAGGAGCGGATGCAGGGGCTTCAGCGGGGCTGGCGCGAGAACGAGCGCATAGAGAACCGCCTGCTCAGCCGGCTGATCGAGAACGCTCAGAAGCGGGTTGAGAACCAGCACTTCGAGATCCGTAAGCATGTGTTGAAGTACGACGACGTCATGAACCTCCAGCGCGAGACCATCTATGCCTCCCGACGACGGGTGCTGGAGGGTGATGACTTCGGCGCCCAGGTCCGCGAGTTCGTCAAGAAGACGATCGCGCTCAAGGTCGCCGACCATGTGGCGCCAGGGCAGGGCTCGGGCAGCCGGACCTACTCCGAGCTTGTGGAGGCGCTTCGCGCCCACCTGCCCATCGACGACCTCTACGACCTGGAGGCCGGAGACCTCACCGAGGTTCCCCTGAAGGAACTCCGAGACACCCTCTACCGGGAGGCTCGGAGCAGCAAGGTGGGGGCCGCGGGGCTCTCGGAGATCGCGGCCGCGGTGCGCGACCTGCACCCGGAGGAGGCTCGCTTCGAGGAGCTCGTGCGCGACCTGCGAACGGTGTTCCCCCTCGACGCGGTGATGGACCCGTGGACCCTGTACGGCGCCCCCTACAACGCGGTAGAGGACGGGTTCATCGACGCCGCAGTCAAGGCATACGAGAGCAAGGAGCGCGAGTTCGGGCCAGAGGACATGCGGAGCCTCGAGCGGATGTGCATGCTCACCGTGGTCGACGAGCTATGGATCGATCATCTTGCCGCCATGGACGCGCTTCGAGACGGCATCCAGCTACGCGCCCATGCTCAAATCGACCCTCTGGTGGCCTACCAGAAGGAAGCCTACGAGATGTGGGAGACCCTCCAGGAGATGATCCAGGAGGAGGTCGTGCGGCGGATGTTCCGTGCCCAGGCTGTGACGGTCAGCGAGGAGAGCATGTACCGGATCCAGTCCGAAGGGCGAGGCGCGGTGCCGCTCATTCCTACGCGCAGCGGCGTCGCGGTCACCTCCGATGGGGAGCAGGTCCTGCCTGGACAGACGAAGCAGAGGCCGATCGTCAGAGGAGATCGACCGGGCCGCAACGATCCCTGCCCGTGTGGCTCCGGTAAGAAGTACAAGAAGTGCTGCATGGACAAGGATGAGCGAGCGAGCGCGGCTGGATAGCCCGCGCCCGCGACTACGACCCACAACGGCATCACAGGGAGATGAAGGCGTGCCCACCACCGATGAACTACGGGAGAAGGCGGAAGCCCTCCACGAAGCTATCGCCGATCTGAGTGGTCGTCTTTGACTTAGCTGGCAAACGCGCCGTCATCGAGGCCATGGAGGAGGAGCAGACCCACGAGGCGTTCTGGTCCGATCCTGAGATGGCCCGGCAGCACTCGAAGCGCCTGAGCCAGATTCGCCGTGTCGTAGAGCCCTGGGAGGCTCTGGGACGACGCGCCTCCGATGCCCTCGAGCTGCTGGATCTCGCTGCCGCGGAGGACGACGCTGAAGCGCTGCTCCGGGATCTGGAGACGGAGCTTCGGTCCATCGAGGTCGAGATCGACGAGCGCCGGACCGAAGTCCTCTTCAGCGGACCCCACGACAGTCGCGACGCGTTCCTGACGGTACACTCCCGCGCGGGGGGGCTGGATGCCCAAGACTGGGCGGAGATGCTGGCGCGCATGTACCTCCGATGGGCCGAGCAGAGCGACATTGACGTGGAGACGCTGGAGTACATCCCGGCGGAGGGCGCGGGGATCAAGCAAGCCACGTTCCGAGTCAAGGGCCTGAACGCCTACGGGCGGCTCCGGGGCGAGGCGGGGGTGCATCGGCTGGTGCGCATCGGACCCTTCGACGCGAACAAACGCCGGCATACCGCCTTCGCGCTAGTCGAGGTCCTGCCTGCCCTCGACGATGACATACACATCAACATCGACCCTGCCGACTTGCACGTGGAAACATACCGGTCCTCCGGGGCGGGCGGCCAGCATGTGAACAAGACGGACTCGGCGGTCCGGATCGTGCACCAGCCCACGGGGATCGTCGTTCAGTGCCAGAATGAGCGGAGCCAGATGCGCAACCGCGAGTCGGCCATGGCCGTGCTGAAGGCGCGGCTCTTCGACCTGGAGGAGCGGAAGCGCCGTGAGGAGCGGGAGAAGCTCCGTGGCGAACATAGCGAGGAATCATGGGGCCAGCAGATCCGCTCTTACGTGATGGTGCCCTACACCCTGGTCAAGGATCTGCGCTCCGACCACGAGACGGGCGATGTGCTCGGCGTCCTGGATGGCCAGCTCGATCCCTTCATCCGAGCTTACCTGGAGTGGGACGCCCAGCGCACTGCCAGCACTGCCCAGTAGTGGAGCGGCGCTTGACGTCATCGTCAGGCGGCCACAGAATCAGCAATCGTACGCATACCCAGGTAGGGGGACCCCAAGTGACGCCCATTCGATCCCTTGCGCTCCTCGTCATCACGACGCTCGCCATGCTCATAGCCTTGGCCCTCGGCGGCTGCTCCAAACCGGCCGAGGACCCGGGCGCCGCGGCCGTGCCCGCTCCATCATCCGCTCCCGCCCAGACATCCGACGACGACAAGCCCATCACCATGTACTTCGTCCCCTCCATGGAGGCTGGCGAGGTGATCACCAGTGCCGAGGAGATCGTCGCGGCGCTCGAGGAGCGCACGGGTTACACCTTCGATGTGGAGGTGCCCACGAGCTACATCGCCGTGGTCGAGGCGATGGGCGCCGAGCCGGCCAGGGCCGATATCGCCTGGCTCTCGACCTTCGCCTATGTGCTTGCCAGTGACAAGTACGGCGCCGAGATCGCCCTGCAGGTGGGGCGGTACGGGGAGCTCGAGTATCGCGGGATGTTCGTCACCCGCAAGGACAGTGGGATCAAGAGCCTGGAGGACATCGCGGGCAAGACCATTGCCTTCGTGGACCCCGCGTCAACCTCAGGGCACATCTACCCCAGCGCGATGCTGAAGGACCGGGGCATCGAGCCCGCCGAGACGGTCTTCGCGGGCGGGCATCCTCAGGCCATGCTGGCCGTATACAGCGGGCGCACCGATGTGGGGTGCGCGTACTACAGTCCCACGTCGGATGAGGGAGAGATCCGAGACGCTCGCAAGGACCTGCTGAAGGAGTACCCCGACGCGGCCGAGGTGCTGCAGATCATCGAGTTCACCGACTGGATCCCCAACGACACCGTTACCTTCCGCAGGGGTTTCCCCGCGGAGAAGAAGGACAGGATCGTTCAGGCTCTTCTGGACTACCTTGCCACGCCAGAGGGCGCGAAGGCCTTGGGCGAGCTCTACAACATCACCGAGCTTGTGCCCGTTGAGGATGCGGGCTACGACAGCGTTCGGGAGAAGCTGGCCGCCCTGGGTATCGCGGACGAGAGCACCCTGCAGGCCCTCATCGAGCGCAACGAGCTGCCCAGCGATGAGGCGGCGGGCGAGTCGGCGACTGAGTCTGCGGCGGAACCCGTTGAGGAGGAGCCGGGCGCCTAGCGCTCGGTCAGCGCCGCCGTGCTAACCGTCGAGGGTCTGAGCAAGGTATACGACGACGGCACCCCTGCGCTCTCGGATGTCAATCTGGAGATCGCCGAGGGTGAGTTCGTTGTCCTCATCGGCCTATCCGGGTCGGGCAAGTCGACCTTGCTCCGTTGCATCAACCGGTTGATCGACCCCACCGAGGGGCGCATCACCTTCGAGGGCGATGACGTCACGGCGGCCAGGGGCGCGGACCTCCGCCGCATCCGCCGTCGCATGGGCATGGTCTTCCAGCAGTTCAACCTGGTGCCCCGGAGTAGCGTTCTACGCAACGTCCTGGCCGGGCGACTGGGGTACCCCGGTGCGCCGCTCTCCCTCTTGGGGCTCTGGCCCCGGCCGACGGTCCGGATGGCCCGCGGCTGCCTAGAGCGGGTGGGAATCGCCGATAAGGCGCAGAACCGCGCCAGCGCCCTCTCCGGCGGCCAGCAGCAGCGGGTCGCCATTGCCCGTGCCCTCATGCAGGAACCCAAGCTCATCCTAGCCGATGAGCCCGTGGCGAGTCTCGATCCCGCGACCAGCGATTCGGTCATGCGCTACCTGGGCGAGATGAACCGCGAGATGGGCCTCACGATCATCTGCTCCCTGCACTTTCTGAGCCTCGCGCGCAAGTACGGCAGCCGGATCATAGCCCTCAAGGACGGGCGCATGGAGTTCGATGGCCTGCCATCGGACATCGATGACGCCCTATTCAAGCAGATCTACGGCGAGGACGCGGTGGAGGTGAAGATCCGTTGAGCCCGAGTCACCCCAGGCCGATCCGCCTCGGGCTTCGATGGGAGCGCTCCCGGATCTCCATCGCGCCTCTCGTCTGGGATGCGGCGCTGACCATCTACATCGCCCTGGGCATCCTCTACATCCTGTACCACAACGAGCGGACGGGCAGGCCGGAGGGCGCCAGCCTATCCATCGTTGTAGCGGCTCTCCTGATAGCCCTCGAGGCTGCCGTGGTGTCCACGTGCCTCCTCGACGGCGCCGGCCCGCGGATCACGAAGCTTGCCCTGTTTCGCGCCGAAGGCGGTCCGGCGACGGCGCGGGACCGGTTGCGGCGGCTGCTTGCGGGCCACCTCATGGGCGCCGGTTGCCTTCTCCTCGCGATGGCCTTGGGCGCTGGACTCGTTGCCTATACATCCCTCGGGGAGTGGTACCGAGCCCTTACTCCCGCCCTGCAGGCCACCGTGATCGGCGCATGGTGCACCACCGTCGTTGTCCTAGGCGTCCTCGCCTCGGGCGTGGTCCATCCCACGGGTCGTCCGTGGCACGACCGATGGGCCCGGACCTGGTTCGACAGCCGAGTGGGGCGGGCTGCCGAGGCGCGCGTCCTGCCTTGGTACCGGCAGAGCGTGTGGTGGATCGGCATCGGCGCCATCGCACTGACCTACTGGGTCGGATGGCGGATCTCCGAGATCGATGTCAAGGAACTAGGGAACGGACTGTCCTCGGTGCGGCCCCTGGCCTTGGCGCTCGTCCAGCCTGACTTCAGCATCCTGCGGAACTGCGCGTGGGCGATGGTCGAGACCGTCTATCTGGCCCTCATGGCCACGACCTTCGCGGTCCCGCTCGCCGTGGTCCTCAGCTTCCTCGGAGCGCGGAACATCATGCCCCGGACGGTGGTCGGCACGGGCGTCTACTTGATCATGCGCACCATCTTCACCGTCGTGCGCTCCATAGAGCCGATCGTCTGGGCGATCATCTTCGTCGTGTGGGTAGGCCTCTCGCCCTTTGCGGGGATGCTGGCGCTCATGGTCCACTCCGTCGCCGCCCTCGGAAAGCTCTACTCGGAGCAGGTGGAGAACATCGATACCGGCCCCGTGGAAGCGATCCGGGCGACCGGGGCGAGTGCCATCCACACCGTCGTCTACGCGGTCTGGCCCCAGGTCGTACCGCCCTTCGTGGCCTTCACGCTCTACCGCTGGGACATCAACGTGCGCATGGCCACGATCGTCGGCATGGTTGGTGGCGGCGGCATCGGCGCGCTGCTCATCCAGTACCAAGGCATGGCGCGCTGGAACGAAGTGGCCCTCATCGCCTGGCTGATCACCATGGTCGTGTGGCTCATGGACATCTCCTCAGCGCGAATCCGCGAGAGGATCGTCTGAACTCCGTTTAGCGGATCGGCGGCCGGGGCGAGGGGAGGGTGCTGGCAGGCTCATCCTCGGGTGGCGGCAGCGGCGGGAAATCGAGCACCGACTCGACGAACCCAATACACCCCTCGGGATCGTAGTCTGTCATCGTGTCCAGACTGACGAGCAGGCCAGGCGGCGAGACGCGAGGCGCCCCGATACCCTCCTGAGCCGGTAGGATCATCTCGCTGTAGGATCGGCAGCAAGGGTCGAGGGCGTACCGGCGGCGCTGGATGGTGCGGATCGACGGGTGCGCGGCTCCAATCACAGGAAGAGCAGCGGCGAGGGGGAGTTCGCTCCGCTCGTAATAGGTCAACCAGCTCTCGCTGTACTCGGAGACGAACTCGAAGAGCGAACTGGTGTCCGACTCGCGGCTACACTCGAACTGCCGGCGAGGGATGCTGACGCCCGGTGGGGGGCCGGGGTCGTGCAGGATCACTCGGTCGCCGGCCAACCGGATGACTGTCGCCACGGCATGGGCATCAGCGCCGTCCTGCTGTTCACGAAGCGGGAACCCGACACTGCAGCCGCAGAGGTAGACCCGGTTGAGCCCTAGGATGAGGCGTGGAGCCGCGAGAAGCGCGAGGGCTGTGGTCGTCGCGCGGCCCAGAACCATGAGGCTGACCGTGCCTTCACCCTGCGCCGTCACCTCCTGAAGCAACTCCAGTGCGTTCGGCAACCCACCGATGGATCGGTGCCCACTCACGAAGTTCGCCGTGGGAGGCCGCAGGCTGGCGTCACGGCTCGCGCGGCCGAGGAGGTCGTGAGTGGCGCCAAGGGCCAGCGGTACCGAGCGGCCGGCCACCTCGAAGAGCTTACGCACCTGCGCCGCTTTGATGTGGAGGTCGCCGCCCGTGAGGATGATCCCCTCCAGCCTCACGTCGGGGTCCAGAAGGGCGAGGAGCAGACCAAGCCCCTCAGCCGGATCGGCCCCCACAGTCGCGCCCGCGATGCTCGCATCGATCACCAGTCGCGTCACGGCAGCACCAACTCCTCAGTCCGCTATGTTGGCTCAGTCGCCGCGAAGGTCCTGCCGTCCACCCTTGCCAACATTCTGTTTAGCGTATATCATTATGTCATCAAAGCAATCGGCGGGATGGTGCTTCCGTGAACGAGACAACGGCGAAACGGAAGGGAGGCGTGAGAGCCTTGCTAGAGATGTGGCCCATACTGGCGCTGATAGCGGGATGGTTCGTGCTCCAGCGATGGATACTGCCCTCCCTGGGCGTACCCACTTGAATGGTGAACACATGTGGTCCGCAGGCTGCGGACACGACACAGAGTCAGACCCTCAATGAGGACAGCCCTCCACCGGGCAGCCCGGGCGAGCCTACCACGAAGCCCTAGGATCCGTTGCGGATGGCTCGGCAGTGTAGACGCATGACCGAGCCATCCACCTCCGGCGGCAACAACTCGACCGGCAGCCCGGCCGCGTGGAGAGGCCGCACCGAGAAGACCGGGTTGATCTCGCGCAACTTGGCGTTCACGGCCGTCTGTGGGAGCGGCCGTCCGCCCACCTTGGCGCTAACCCCCGAGAACAGCAGGTCCTGGCTCTGACCCACTGTTAGCTTCCCTTCGAGACGAGCGGATAGGGGGATGATACCCAGCCGGACCCTCCCGTCCGCCACCATGCCGCCTCCGGGGAGAAAGCGCAGGCTCCCATCAACGATGAAGGGCGACTGGGCCACCAAGGCATCTCGCGCGTCGTTGGCGCGTACCTCCGCACGCACCCACAGGTCGCCCGCAGACTCCAACTCCAGGTTCCGGACCTGTCCCTCGCCGGACAACCGGCCTACCACCGCCTCGGCGGCGATGACGATGGTCTCGCAGCGCAGGTGCTCGATCTGCGCGCCATGGAAGCGCACCTCGATGTGATCGAATCGGCACGCGGGCGCGGCCGACTCCTCCCCCGTCGCGCGCGAGGATAGCGAACTCACCAGGGCGGCGGAGGGGATCTTCGCTAGCCGCCATTTCGCCACTTCGATGACGGCGTTGGCCACATTGAGGCCCTCCCGGGGCGTGCCCGACACCCCCTCCAGGGCGACAGCGACCCCTGCCGCGGGCCCGATGGCCGCCGCGATCGCCGTCTCGCACAGCCGGGCGAGATGATCGGCGTCACGCGGCTCGTCGCGCAGGCACAGGCCGAGCCACTCGGGTAGGCGGATGGAGCTATCCACCCAGGTACGCTCGCTTGACATCCTCGTCAGTCCTCAAGTTGGCCGCGTCGTCCGCAAGCACCATGTGCCCCGTTTCGAGGACGCAGCCGTGATGAGCGGTTCGCAAGGCCATGCTGGCGTTCTGCTCGACCAGCAGGATCGTGACTTCCGTTTCGTGGTTGATCTGCGCGATCTTGCCGAAGATCGCCTGTACCAGGTTCGGCGCGAGACCCAGAGAGGGCTCATCGAGTAGCAGCAGGCGCGGATTGCCCATGAGCGCGCGAGCAATGGCGAGCATCTGCTGCTCCCCACCACTGAGGGTGCCGGCACTCTGCCTCTCCCGCTCCTTGAGCCGGGGGAACAGCTCGTAGACGACCCCCTTCGACTCCGACACGCTGCGGCGGTCCCGGCGGAGGTATGCGCCCATGTCCAGGTTCTCTGCCACCGTAAGCTCCGCGAAGACGTGCCTGCCCTCGGGCACATGAGAGATGCCACGAGCCACGATGCGGTGAGGTGGACAGCGGGTGATGTCCTCACCATCGAACTCGATGGTACCCGCAGTTGGCCTCAGCAGGCCCGAGACGGCGCGGAGCAACGACGTCTTCCCCGCGCCGTTAGCGCCGATGAGCGCGCAGATGCGACCTCGCTCGACCTCAAGGCTGACGCCGTGGAGGGCCTCGATGGCTCCATAGGCGACTCGGAGGTCACTGATCCGAAGCATCGACCGTGTCCCCCCGTCCCAGGTACGCCTGAATCACCAAGGGGTCGTTCCGTACTGCGGCGGGGTCTCCCTCACAGATCCTCTCGCCCAGGTCCAGCACCGTGATCGTGTCGCAGAGCTCCATAACCATGCGCATGTCATGCTCGATGACCAGGATGGTCAACTCATACTGCTCGAGGATCCGCTCGACGAGCTGCATGAGGGCGTCCGTCTCGTTCGCATTGAGGCCGGCAGCGGGCTCGTCCAGCAGGAGGAGCTTCGGCCGCGTCGCCAGAGCGCGCAGGATCTCCAGCCGTCGCTGCTCGCCGTACGGGAGTGCGCCGGCGGGCTCCTTAGCTCGGTGGGCCAGGCCGAACTCATCCAGCAGCTCGCTGGTCCTCTGATGCAGCTCCGCCTCCCTCAGGTGGAAGGTGTAGCCCTGGACTAGCCCGTGGGTCCAGCCATAGCCCGACCTCCAACTCCCGGCAGTGCGGACGTTCTCGAACACAGAGATGCCCTTGAACAGCCGTATGTTCTGGAAAGTGCGGGCGACGCCGAGGCGGTTGATAGCGTGTGGCGCCAAGTGGCCGATCTCCCGCCCCTCCATGCGGATGCTGCCGGAGGAGAGCGGCGTGGCGCCTGTGATGAGGTTGAAGACCGTGGTCTTGCCCGCGCCGTTCGGCCCGATCAGCCCGTGGATGCTGCCTCGACCGATGGCCATGTCGAGGTTGCGAACGGCTGCCAGGCCTCCGAAGAACCGGCTGACGCTCTGAAGCTCCAGCATGGCATCGGGGACAGGGGCCACGAGATGGCCCGGGTCGCTAGCCATTCGCAGGTCCCTCCCGCCGGCTCAGGCGGCGCCGCAGTCTTGCCGCCGAGTCCCGCATCCACTGGAACGACAGCTCCCAGCCGCCCTTGAACCACAGGCTCCGGACCAGCATCATCACGATGAGCAGCACGGAGTAGACGACCATCTTGTTGCCGATGAGCTTCTGCAACCAGGGCCACTTCGTGAGCTGAAGCATCTCCCCCGGCAACATGCCGAGGGTTATGGCGGCGATCACCGTGCCCGTGATCGAGCCCGATCCGCCGAGCACCACCATCAGCACGAACTCGACGGACCGGACCCAACTCAAGTCCACGGGCATGTAGCTTCCGAGCCGATGGGCGAGTAGCCCCCCACCGATGCCCGCGATGCCAGCCGAGAGGGCCATGGCATTGACCTTCACCCGAGTCGTCGCGATGCCCAGTGACTCGGCCGCGATCTCATCCTCCCGCAGGGCGACGAAGCACCGGCCGGGTACGCTGGTAGCGATGTTGCGGCACACGATGAGAGTGAGCACCAGGGCGACACCGATGACGGGGTAGGTCGTGAACCTGGGGATCCCGTGCATCCCCAGGGGACCACCCAAGGAGGCGGTGTTGTCAAGAACCACCCGCATGATCTCACCGAAGCCCAGGGTGGCGATGGCCAGATAGTCTCCCCGTAAGCGTAGGGTCGGGATGCCGACCAGGTACCCGAACAGCGCCGCGACGAGGCCGCCCGCGAGCAGTGACGCCATGAAGAACACGGCCGCCGCGGGGCTATCGAGCTGCGCGGGCATTCCCGGCCCCCAGCCGAAAAGCCGCGGGCCCACCATCGTGGAGAGTCCACCGGCTGTATAGGCTCCGATGCCAGCGAAGGCGGCGTGGCCGATGGAGAACTGGCCCGCTTGGCCGTTCACGATGTTCAAACCGAGAGCGATGACCGCGTAGATGAGGCCCAGCGCAAGTGGGTCGAGATGGAAGGTCGGAAGGACCTTGGGGATCCCATAGCCGATCGCGGCGGCCGCCAGGGAGAGACCGGCAGCGGCCAGCAGCCAGTGCCCATACACCCTGACCGGATCGGGGCGATAGGCCATGACCTCACACCTTCTCCGGCTCGTGCCGCCCGAAGAGGCCCGACGGCCTCAGCAGGAGCACCAGGATCAGTATGAGGAAGCCCAGGGCCTGCCGGTAGTTCGACCCCACGATGACGAGGTCGCTACCCCACATCCGCCCAATGGGTATGGAGCAGGCGGCGACCAGCGTCTCGGCCACACCCATAATGAACCCGCCCACCATGGCGCCGGGCACATTGCCGATGCCTCCCACCACGGCCGCGACGAAGGCCTTCAGCCCTGGGTCCATCCCCATGAGGGGGTCGGCCGCCCCGAACTTCATGCCCCACATGACCCCACCCGCTCCGGCCAGAGCGCTACCCAGAGCGAAGGTCCCTGTAATGACTCGGTTCACGTCCACGCCCATGAGCCGCGCAGCCTCGGGATCCTGGGAGACGGCGCGCATGGCCTTGCCGAACCGGGTGAACTTCACGATGGCTTGCAGCGCGACGAGCAGGAGCAAGGTAGAGGCGAAGATGACCAGGTCGGAGACGTAGACGTAGAAGCCGTACCGCTCGGCGAGGGCCTCGATGCGGTGGTCGCTCAGCAGTGCCGGGAAGGCATGGCGCCCGGCCCCGAGCTTCCACTGACCCACACTCTCGAGAAACAGCGACACACCGATGGCAGTAATGAGCGACGCGAGCCGTGGCGCGTTCCTCAGGGGCCGGTAGGCAACGAACTCGATGGCGACCCCGAGCGCCGCACAGAACGCCATCGATACCGGCATGATGAGGGGAAACCAGACGGGGATGCCGTAATGGGCCGCCCACATCGCGGCGTAGATGGCTACGAATGCCCCCACCATGAGGATATCCCCATGGGCGAAGTTGATGAGCTTCAGCACGCCGTACACCATGGTGTAACCAAGGGCGATCAGCGCGATGATCGCCCCCAGGCTAAGACCGTTGGTGAGCTGCTGAAGCCAGAAGATCACGGCACGTCGGGTTGCACGGTGTCGACGAAGGTCTGCTCACCGTCGCGCAGCTCCAGGATGACCGCCGACTTCGTCGCATTGCGGTCCTCGTCGATGGTGATCGTGCCGGTGACGCCCTCGAAACCCGACGTAGCGGCCAGAGCATCGCGGACGGCTAGGCGATCACGGGGGTCGCTCACACTCCGGATCGCCTGGACTAGGATGCGAACACCATCGTACGCCGTGGCCGCCATAGCACTGGGGGCCTCACCCCAGCGCTTCTCATAGCTCTTCACGAAGGACTGCACGATGGGAGACTCATCGGCCTTGCTGTAGTGGTTGGCGAAGAAGCAGTTATTCGTGGCCTCCTTGCCAATGGCGTCGACGTCTGGTGAGTCCCAGCCATCGCCGCCGACGATGGGGATATCGAGGCCGCGCTTCCGCGCCTGGCTCGCTAGCTGACCCGAGTCGTCGTAGTAGCAGGGCACGAAGAGGACATCGGGCTCCTGCTGCTTGGCCCGGTCCAGCTCGACGCTGAAGTCCTGCTGGTCCTTGCCCCACCCCTGGGACAGCACGACCTCCCCACCCAGCCGACCGAAGGCGGCGGTGAAGTCATTCGCGAGGCCAACGGAGTAGTCGTTGTCTCCGGGGTACAGGATGGCGGCTCTACGTGCTTCGAGGTTCTCGAAAGCGAACTTAGCGCAGGCGTATCCCTGCTGCTGGTCAGTGAAACACGTTTGGAAGATGAAGTCGCCCTTCTTGGTCACCTCGGGATTAGTGGACGACGGCGAGAGCATGGGCACGCCCTCCTCCTGACAGATGGGCGCGCCGACGAGGCTGAGGCTGGACGCCAGCTCACCGACGACGGCGACAACCTCGTCGTCATTGATGAGCTTGTTGAGGATCAGTCCCACGTCCTCGGTCTTGCAGCGGTCGTCCTGGAGGATGAGGTGGATCGAGGGACCGCCGTTCCAGTCCGCCGCCTCCATCTCTTCGAGAGCGAGGATCATAGCCTTGGCTGAGTCCTGCCCGAATACCGCCTGGGCCCCCGTGAGGCCGAAGTAGGCGCCGATGGGGATGCCGTTCTCGCGGTCACCGTAGCTGCCTTCCTGGACGCTCGCCGAGGCATGGACACCGTCCGACGGCGCCTGGCCGCCACTCGTCGAGGCCACAGTAGGTGAACCGCTCTCGGGCGCGGCGGGGGGAGGGCAGCCGCAGAGCAGCGTGACGGCCAGAAGTGCCGCAGTCGTAGCGGCCACCAGTCCCGGGTGTTCACCAATCCTAGGCATCATCGGTCTCCCTCTCCGTGTTCAACCAGCGGCGCGGCTCAGGGGACCGATCCGGTGGCCCTAAGCCATTACCGCTTGAGCGATGGCCCGGATGTGGTCGGGGGTGGACCCACAACACGCCCCAAGCCATCGGGCGCCCATGTCACGGAACCGCTTCGCGTTCGCAGCTATCTCCTCGGGGGTCTCATCGAACACCGTCACGCCATCCACGAGCCGAGGCATACCCGCGTTGGGCTGCACGATGACGGGTAGGGGGGTGGCCCGCACGAAGGCCTCCACAACGCCCACGGCCTGGACCGACCCAACGCCACAGTTGAGCCCCATACCGTCCACCCCGGCCTCTGCCAGGCGCTCGGCCGCTTGCTCGGGCGTCACCCCGAACACGGTCCGACCGTTCTCCTGGAAGCTCAGGGTGCAGTAGGCGGGCAGATCGGGGGCCGCTTCGCGGGCGGCTTCCACCGCGATGATCGCCTCGGTTAGGTCCATCATGGTCTCGATGAGGATGCAGTCCGCGCCACCCTCACTGAGGCCCGCGATCTGGCGGATGAAGCCCGCCCTGGCTTCGGCGAGGGGCATATCGCCGTAGGGCTCCAGGAGCTGACCCGAGGGGCCCACATCGCCCGCGACGAACACGGCCTCCCCCACGGCCTCACGCGCCAGCCGGACACCCAGGAAGTTCAGTTCCTCGCACCGGGCCTCTAGGCCCGACGAGGCGAGTTTGGCGGGGGAGCCACCGAAGGTGTTGCTCGTCACGACGCCCGCGCCAGCCTCGGCGTAGGCTCTCGCCACGGCCGCGACCGCCTCGGGGTGGGACTGGTTCCACGCCTCGGCGCATTGCCCCGAGACCAGGCCGGCGGCCTGCAGTTGCGTGCCTGTCGCACCGTCGCCGACGAGGCAACCCCGCTCCAACGTGGCCCGAATGTCTCTCCCGCCTGGTTTCATGCGGCCATTATACACACGAGGGGTCTGGAATCCAGACGGGCGACGGTGAGCCATGGACGCAGGTCTCGAGGTCCTGTGCATCCGAATGTGCTAGACTCTTGTGGTCAGCCGCTCCGCGAGGCTGACAAGATGGGAAGGCTGGTAGCGCGCTGATGTTCGGAGCGAAGTGCCCCGATTGCGGGTACGGCAACCCTATCTTCTACGGCAACTACTACTGCCCCCGGTGCAAGACCGTCTTCAGCCCCGAGGAGTGGAAGCAAAGGCTCCACCCACCGCACACCTCCCGCAAACCTGCGGAGCCTACCGGTCTCCAGCCCGACGACCCAGCCCCCGACAGCGCGTCCACCGAGCAGACCCTCTACTACTGCCCCCGCTGCAAAGCCAAGGTTCCGCCGTGGGCCCTCTACTGCGGCAACTGCGGCTACCGTTTCGCCGGCACGAAGGCCTGAGCTCTACCGCTCCGGCACCCGGCGCCGCTCACTCCTCCTCGGGTACGAGATACACCCCGTCGGCCACCACGTAGCCGTCCGTGCCCTCGTTGCCGACAGTGATGACCACTCGGGATCCCTCAGGCAGGTCGAACACACCGACGGAGACGAACGGGTCGGCGTCTACCTCGCCCCGCTGGCTCACTCGGACAGTGGGCTGTTCGACTCCGTCAACCGTCACCGTGACCGGAACATTGGTGGCTCGGTTGGTGTGCCGTGGGGCGCTGATGAAGATCTCGTAACGGCCTGCGAAGGGGATGTCCGGCGAGTACGTGATGCTGCACTTGCCATTGCGCGCGTCGTTGTCATGGAGATATCCGGAGCCGATCGCCCGCCAGCTCGCCGACGCCGAGACCGACCACGAGCCCTTCGTGACCCCACCGGTATCATCCATAGCAACCCCAGGAATGAACTCCGAAGGGTCGATCCACCGCACCTGGCCCGCCGGCGGAGTGTACGACAGCACCTGGCCATCGGCATCCAGTCGTGCCCGCAACGCGTCGTAGTCAACACGCTGCACCGGCACGCCGCCCTCGATGGCCATGTACGCCGCGGTCGCCGCGGACTGGCCGAGTATCATGAAGACAGGCTCCATGCGGATGGACCCGTAGGCGATGTGGCTCGCCGAGACGGCTACGGGCACCAGGAGGTTGGTGCACTCCGACTCCTTGGGCCTGATGGACCGGTAGGAGATGGGGTACGGCCCGGGGAGCCGTACCTGGACGTCGCCCTCGTTCTTCACGAGGCCCCGATCGTCCACGTACCGCTGCACGTTGTGGGAGTCCATGTTGTACGCGCCCATACCAACAGGGTCATCCACCGCGACGGTCCCGAGGCAATCGTGGTCGGTCATCACGTAGTCGGCGATCATGCGCCGCCCCTCGCGCACGTAGATCTGGTGGGACCAGTGGCCGTTATCCGTGAACTCGTCCGCTGCGAGACCCCATCGGGCCGCCTCGCGCCGCAACGCAAGGGGTACGGCGGGGTCGTTGGCGAGGAAGTACATGAGCCCCTGCTGGTAGTGGAGGTGACGCTCGTAGATGGCCTGCCGCTCGGCGTAGCTTGCCTCCGGCCACTCGTAGTTGCTGCCGATGAAGTCCGTCGAGAAGGGGCCGTTGTTGTTCGTGTCGGTCTTGCCGTTCGGCATGGGGATGCTGTGGTAGGGCATCTGGCGCCATTCCTCCCGCTCCGGGCCGCGTAGATGAAGCCAACGGGCCAAGAGGAGGTAACGGCTACGGTCGTACCCCGGAGGGGCCTCGTACGGCACGAGGTTGTCGGGGTCAGAGGTGAGGCACATACGCAGGTTGTAGGCCTGCAGTCTGTTGTCGCCCTCGCCGAGCTCGCCGGGCCCCTCGCTGGAGATCCCCCACAGTAGGCCGCTCTCGGGAATGTCACGGTAGCGGTAGGCGCTTGTGGGTATGGTGAACTGGTGGGTGCTCTGCCCGGTCTGGATGCCGTTGTACTGCTCGCCGTACTGGTGGATGGGCTCCCTGCCAACGGTGAAAGATACACCCGCGGCCGCCATCAAGTCTCCCTCGTAGGTGGCATCGATGAAGACCCTGGCGCGGACCCGAGATCCGTCCTCGAGCACGATCTCAACGATCCGGCCATCCCGCACCCGGGCGCTGGCGAGTCGGGCTTCGCGCCACACCGGGATGCCTTCTTTGGCGAGCATGGCCTCATAGATGGCCTCAGCAACATGCGGCTCGAACCGGAACCCTCCGAAGCAGGCCTCAAGCTGGGGCGAGTCCTCACCGTACGTGGAGCGGTAGTGCTCGATGACGGCGTCGTAGAACTCGCGGGAGATCCCGCCGATGACCGCGGAGTTGCCGATGTCCGTCGCGCCCAGGCCACCGGCCGTAAGACCCCCGAGATGGCGGCCGGGCTCAAGCACCAGGACCGACCCGCCCATCCGCGCCATCTGTACCGCGGCCGCCACTCCCGCCGAGTTGCCGCCATAGACGCAGAGATCCAGATCACCCGCTGGCGCGGCCCAGGCTCCGGCGCCGAGCAGGGCAAGAGCCAAAACCAGACGCACCGCCAGGGACGGCTTTGACAGCATGATGCCCCTCCATTCGTTTTCTACGCATCGAGCCCCGACGCTACGGCCCGCCCAACATCCCTCGCTTGCGCAACCAGCTCTCACAGAGGCTGGGCCAGGTCGACAGCACCGGATCATCGCCACCCAGGCCGTAGCCGTGCTCCCCCAACTCATAGACGTGAAGCGAGAAGGGCACGCCCGCGCGCCGCAGCGCCTCGGCGAAGAGCAGGGCGTTCTCGACGGGAACGGCAGAGTCGGCGACTGAGTGAACGATGAAACACGGCGGAGTATCTGGCGTAACCTGAAGTTCACTCGAGAGGCGCCGGACTAGATCCTCTGGCGGATCCTCGCCCAGCAGGTTCACGCGCGATCCACCGTGGGTGAACTCTAGCAGGGAGATAACGGGGTAGATGAGCACACCGAAGTCGGGACGGCTGGAGAAACGCTCGACAGCGTCGGGACCGTCGGGCTGGCCAGAGTCGTAGTGCGTGACGGCGGTCGATGTGAGATGGCCGCCCGCAGAGAAACCCAGGATCCCCACATGCTCCGGCCCAACGCCCCACTCCCCGGCGCGGCAGCGAACCGTTCGTATCGCCCGCGCCGCGTCCTGGAGCATCGCGGGATGGTGGTAACGAGGCGCGAGGCGGTACTTGAGAACGAAGCCCACAACTCCGATCGAGTTGAGCCATAGCGCTACGGGCTCGGCCTCATGAGGCGCCAGCCCGGCGTAACCGCCCCCGGGACAGACGACAACGGCCGCCCCGGTCTCAACGGACTGCTCAGGCAGATAGGGGGTAAGGGTGGGTATGTCCTCGTCCTCTGAACCCACGGCGCCAGGGGCGCCATCCGGCCAGAGGATGATCGGATCGAGTCTCGCCATGCTTCGGTCTCCCTCTCAGGGCTGTTGCTTGCTGGTCGGGGACTCATTCCTCCGGTAGCCAGAGGACCCCTGCGTGCATCGGAACTCCCCGCGGCGCCCTAGGCGGAATCTGTAATGCCCGGTCCTTGTCCGTGGCACAAGGTTAGACTAGAGGGGCGGCCAGTACAGTCGTTCCAGCAGTTCCCTCACGCACTCCCGGAAGGATGCGGTACCGCATGCCACATAGGCGTTCGAATGGCTTCACACTCATCGAACTCTTGGTCGTGATCGCGATCATCGCCANNATTCTGGCGGCGATCCTGTTCCCCGTGTTCGCCAAAGCTCGTGAGAGAGCTCGACAGACGGCCTGCCTCTCGAACATGAGGCAGCTCGGCATGAGCATGTTCATGTACATGGAGGACAGCCGGGATGTCCCGCCGCCGCTGTTCAGCGGCTGGATGACGAACAGCTTCGGCCAGTCCGGCGCTACGACTTGGCAGCAGTCGCTCATGGGCTACGTTCGCAACGACCAGATCTTCAAGTGCTACAGCGTCGGGGGCGACTTCTACGGGTACGACGCACCAGCCCCCGCAAGCCTCCCGGCCATGGGGCCCGCGCCTCTTCTGCCCACCCAGTGGGCGTATGCCGGCCCATGCGGCATCGGCTTGAACTGGTACGGGGCCACCGACTATATCGCCCCGAGCGGCGGCCAGCCGGGGAGTCTCAGCATCGCGAGCTCGCGCGAGCGCGGGGCCGGCGTCTCCTCGAGCGTCCTCATGATGGATACCGAGGCGGCCTCCTTCGCCGGCCCTAGCGCGCTCATGGGGATCGACTTCCTGTCATGGCAACGGAGCTCCCTCGGCATGGGCTGGGCTTACGGTTCCGAGCGCCACAATGACATGACCAACGTCCTCTACCTCGACGGCCACGCCAAGGCAAGCAAGGTATCGCAGCTCACCGAGGCTCAGTTCATGTGGTGAGCGCGGGACCGAGGATCACGCTATTCCTCCTGATGTGCTGTTCCACGCCGGTGGCGTGGTCGAGCATAACAGTCATCAGCGGGTGCCTTCTGTTGCATTGAAGGGCGCCATCCCGTGGCTAGGAATCAATGGGTTCTTCTTGTACGCCTATCGGGGTATGATGGAGGAACAAGCCACTAACGTGCTAACGTACGGTGTGCGCATTCAGGTCTATGAATGACCACACGCCATTGGGGGGCGGCCAGGCTCACGCGAGGCTTTGCCTCTGCGCGTCTGGATATCCAGCCCAAGGAGTGTGAAATGGAGAGCATACTACGCATTTCGGACGCTGCCGCAATCGGCTTCCATGCCATGTGCTACCTTGCGGAAGCGGACTCCAAGCATCCGGTATCAGCGGTCACGATGGCGACCGAACTAGGCGTCTCGGAAGCGCATCTGAGCAAGGTGTTGCAGAGGCTTGGACGCGAGCAGCTAGTGACATCCAGGCGCGGGCCTGGCGGCGGTTTTACCCTCGCTAAGCCGGCCTCTGACGTTCGGCTGTTCGATATCTACGACGCCGTCGAAGGCCCACTACCTCAGGGCGAGTGCCTTCTCGGCAAGGAAGAGTGCGTCCTGGGCCCCTGCATCATGGGTAGCGTGCTAAACGACGTGCACACGCAGGTGGCCCACTATCTGAAGCACACCACGCTCCAGGACCTGATGGACCGCCGCGTGCCGATCCGGTGCGTGCGGCCCCGCATGGCCGTCGGCGCCGAGTAAGCAGCACCTGTCGCAGTATTACGAGGAAGGCTGGCCCATCCCCCGCTCGCGAGGGATGGGCTTCAGGCCTGTACACTGAGTCCTGCTCATGGGAATGGTACGGGATTGTTGCATGGGAGTAGATTGTTCGGCGAGTACCAAGGGTTCGTAAAGGGCTCTTGGACGGGAAGACGCCGACTCCCAGGCATCACGCCCATTCGCCGAGAACCCCCTTTGCTTTGTCCCCAAGGTAGAGGTTTGTGCGTGGTGGATCGACGGGACGCGTTACCTGACCATCGAGCCGCTTCGGAAGCACAAGGGAACTCCGTCGTGAGAGCACGGACGCAGCGTGATCGCCGGCGGAGCGGCGCTTCACACGAGCCATGCCGCTCCGGCTCCGCCAGCCTCGCAATCACCCCTCCAACCACGTCTCGCAGAGCCGCTCCGCCTGCTCCAGCACCGTCTCCGCTGCCTTCGGCTCCAGGTCTGGCGGGTAGCCGTGCTTGCGGAGGATCCGCTTCACAAGCACCCTGAGCTTCGCCCGCGTCGGCTCACGCAGGGCCCAGTCGATCGTCGCGTTCTTCCGCACCTGCTCCAGCAGCTCCCGCGCGATCGCCATGAGGCTCTCGTCGCCCATCACCTCGACCGCCGACTCGTTGTCCGCCAGGGCATCGTAGAACGCCAACTCATCCTCGGTGAGACCGAGCTTCTGCCCCCGCTCCGCCGCCTCCCGCATCTCCTTCGCGAGGGCGATCAGCTCCTCGATGACCACCGCAGCCTCCACCGACCGGTTCCGGTACTTCACCAGGGTCTGCTCCAGCATCTCCGCGAAGGACCGCGCCTCCACCACGTTCCGCTGTGACCGCGCCTTGATGCCCCCGTCGATGAGGCGCCGGAGCGCCTCCACCGCCACGTTGCGCTGCTCCAGCCCCCGCACCTCGACCAGGAAGTCATCCGACAGCAGCGCCAGGTCGGGCTTGCCGAGCTTCGCCGCCTCGAAGATACCCACCACGTCGCCACTCAACACCGATTTGGACACGATCTGGCGGACAGCCGCATCCAGCTCCTCGGGGCTACGGCCGCAGTCGGGCCGGTCCTTGGCGAAGCTCGCCCTGAGCGCCTGGAAGAACGCCACCTCGTCCCGGACCGCCAGGGCGCTCTCATGGGGCGCAGAGAGGGCGAAGGCACGCGAAAGCTCCGAGACCGCCTCCATGAACCGATTCCGGTTTTCGTCCCGGTCGGCCGCTGGGTCCATGTCGTACACGTGTTCCTTCGCGGCCAGCAGCAGCCGCGTCCGCTCCGCCGGCTCCGACGACCGGTAGCCGCTGTAATCGAACCGGGCGAACATCGCTCGTACGACGTCCAGCTTCTCCTTCAACACCGCCACGGCTTCGGCGAGATCCACCCCCGCGCTCTCCCGGTCCCCTGCGCTATACTCCATCAGAGCGCGCCTGAGGTTGTCCGCGAGGCCCAGGTAGTCCACCACGAGGCCGCCGGGCTTGTCTCGGAACACCCGGTTGACCCGCGCGATCGCCTGCATGAGGTTGTGGCCCGACATGGGCTTGTCCGCGTACATGGTGTGGAGGCACGGGGCGTCGAACCCCGTCAGCCACATGTCACGGACGATCACCAGTCGGAAGGGGTCATCGGGCTTCTTGAAACGCTCCGCGAGCCGCTCCCGACGGGGTTTGTTGCGAATGTGCGGTTGCCAGTCCAGGGGGTCCGACGCCGAGCCCGTCATCACGACCTTCACCGCCCCCTGCTCGTCGTCGTCCGAATCCCACTCCGGCCGCAGCGCCACGATCTCCCGGTACAGGTCCACGCAGATCCGACGGCTCATGCACACGACCATGCCCTTGCCCTCGAGGATCGCGCACCGGTTCTCGAAGTGCTCCACCAGGTCCGCGGCCAGCCGCTTCAGGCGCTCATCGGCGCCCACCAGGGCGGCAACCTGCGCCCACCGCGTCTTCAGCCGCTCCTTGCCCTCGATCTCCTCGCCCTCGGTGACCTCCTCGAACTCCTCGTCGATGACGGGCCTCGCCGCCTCGTCCATCGTCAGCGGGATGAGCCGGGCTTCGTAGTAGATGGGCACCGTGGCCCCATCCTCGACGGCCTGCTGGATGTCGTAGACGTCGATGGTGTCGCCGAACACCTGCTCCGTGTTCTTGCCCACCAGTTCGATGGGCGTCCCGGTGAAGGCGATGAAGGACGCGTGGGGCAGGGCCTCCCGGAGGTTCCGAGCGTAGCCGTCCACGAAGTCGTAGTGGCTTCGGTGCGCCTCGTCCGCGATCACCACGATGTTCCGCCGGTCCGAGAGGCAGGGGTACTCCTCACCCACGCTCTCGGGCAGGAACTTCTGAATGGTCGTGAACACCACGCCGCCCGAGGGCACGCTGAGCAATTGCCGTAGCTCCTCCCGGGAGGACGCCTGCCGCGGCTCCTGCCGGAGTAGCTCCTGGCACCCCGCGAAGGTCCCGTAGAGCTGGTCGTCCAGGTCGTTCCGGTCCGTCAGCACCACGAGGGTCGGGTTCCGCATCTCCGGCTGGGCGATGAGCTTCCCCGCGTAGAAGGCCATGGTGAGGCTCTTCCCCGAGCCTTGGGTGTGCCACACCACCCCGACCTTGCCGTTCCCCTGCTCCCCGGTGGCCCGCACCGTGGAGGCGACCGCCTTGCGCACCGCGTGGAACTGGTGGTATCGGGCGATCTTCTTCGCCATCCCCTCGTGCCGGCGCTCGAAGGCTACGAAGTGACGTGCCAGGTCCAGGAAGCGGGCGGGGTCGAACATCCCCCGGATGAGCACCTCTAGGGGCGGGGCCGTCGGGGGCGCCAACCCCTCGCCGTCCACCGTCTTCCATGGCAGGAAGTGCGACCAGGCGGCGGTGATCGTGGCGGCCCGGGCGTCCGTGCCGTCCGACACCACGAGCACCTCGTTCTGGACGAAGAGCGCGGGGATCTGCTCCATGTAGGTCCGGAGCTGCCGGTGGGCGCTCTCCACCGTCGCCGCCTCCGAGGTGGGGTTCTTTAGCTCGAACACGGCCAGGGGGAGCCCGTTCACGAAGGCTACGATATCCGCCCGCCGGTGGTGCTGGCCCTGGACGACCGAGAGCTGGTTCACCACGAGCCAGTCGTTGGCGTCCGGGCGGTCGAAGTCCACGAGCCACACCTTGACGGTGGACGCCTCACCTCCCCCGCGATGGACCTCCACGTCGACGCCCTCGGTGAGCATCCGGTGGAACCGATGGTTGTTCTCCAGGAGGCTGGGGCTGTCGGGCGTCGTGGCCCGGCGCGCCGCCTCGTCGAGCGCGGCCTCCGGCGCCTGGGGGTTGATCCGCCCCAGGGCCGCGCGGAGCCGGCCGAGGAGCACCGCGTCGTCGTACCGCGCGCGTTCGGGCCTGTCGCCGTCGGGCGCGATGTCCGGTCCGTGCGCGACCTGATAGCCGAGGGATTCGAACCATCCCAGGGCCATCTCCTCGACGTCGGCTTCGGTGATCAGCTTCGCCATCCCAGCAGACCCCTTCGCTCCGGTCTTGCTTTGCACCCATTCAAAGCAAGTCCCGTTGTTTTGCAGTTCTGCCGAAAAACGCACCACAAACACTCTTGGTCGAAACCGGCTCCAATCAACGGTCCGCGATCTCCACGAGCTCGGTCACGGCTAGCACTGCCGGTCGCCGCCCGCTGGCCGGTCGCAGCTCGCGAAGCATGCCGCCCTCGCGGGCCAGCTTCAGGATTCGCCGCCCCGTCGCCGCAGGCACCCCCGAATGTTCAACGAAGTCGGTCACACGGAAGACGGGACGCATGAAGAGCCAGTCCAACGCGGGTACTGCGTGCTGCGAGTGAGTCAGCTCCAGGATCCATCCCTTGGTCTTCTCGTACAAAGCCAGGATCTCTGATGCTTTGGCTTGGTTGGCCTGAGCCTGCAGCCTGACGGCCGTGAGGAAGAACTCACACCACCCTGTCCAGTCGCCGTCACGGGACACCGCCAGCAAGCGCTCGTAGTACTCGTCCCTGTGTGCTTCAAGATAGGCGCTGATGTAGAAACTCGGGGTTGCGAGGAGCCCCGCATGGACCATGAACAGGGGCACGAGAAGCCGGCCGATACGGCCGTTGCCGTCCAGGAAGGGGTGGATCGCCTCGAACTCGGCATGGAGGATCGCGAGTTGCGTTAGCTTGTCAGGCTGCTCCGAGTGGAGGTACCGCTCCCACTCGTCCATGGCTCCAGGCACCAGCTCCACGCTCGGTGGGGTGTACCGTGCCTCCTCCTGACCCGTGCCCGAAGGGCCGACCCACACCGGGACTCGGCGGAACCTCCCAGGGTCCCTCTGTCCACCGCGAGCGCCCTCGAGAAGGCGAGCGTGCGCGGAGCGAAGGAGGCGCAGTGATAGGGGGAGCCTCCCCATCTCCTCCACCGCTGCCAGGAGGGCCCTTCGGTAGTTGAGCACCTCCGTAATGTCCGCCCCGCGCCCGGCGGCGGGCTCCTCGTCGGTTGCTTCGAAGTGGAGCACCTCTCCGAATGTGGTTTGTGTGCCCTCGATGCGACTAGAGAGCACGGCCTCACGCGTGGTAAGGGGAGACAGCAGGACGTGGGCGTTAGGGACCGCGCTCAACACTCCCTCGTACCGTGAGACGGCGGCGGCAGCGGGCCCGATAAGGGGGATCAGCCGCGCCCAGTTCAGCTCAGTCGGCGGAAACTTGCCCTGGTGGTATGGGACAGGCGGCATCAGTCATGGCCTCCTTCCTGTGACGGTCACGAGCCTACTAGGACGCGCCCACACTAGCACGCTCATCCTACGGCCTCGCGCAGGACAGCCCTGTGCCGTCGGCGCACCATACCATCGGGGTCAGTTCCGGCGCTCCGGCTGTGCATCTGGCCCCCCGGACGTGGCCCGGTCCAACACCTCGGTCACGAAACCGCGCGCGTTCGGGCCTGTCGCCGTCGGGTGCGATCTCCGGGTCGTGCGCGACCTGATAGCCGAGCGACTCGAACCACCCCAGGGCCATCTCCTCGATGTCGGCTTCGGTGATCAGCTTCGCCATCCCAGCAGGCCCATCCGGTCCTCGCACTCCCTTCGTGCGTTCGCGTCGGCGGTCCTTGGCACGCATACCGGGAGGCGATGACCGACGCCCCGTCGGAGCCCCCGCCGTCGACCGTTCTACTGTCCCTCGGATCCCTCCAACGGGCTCTCGCTAGGCGTAGATGCTGCGCACTAGGTCTACCAGATCCTGCGGGAGCTTCTCATCCTCCAGATCCGTTAGGTAGTTGAGCGCTGCTAGGGGCTTGCCTAGCTTCTCGCCTTGGGAACTGGGGATGCCCGCCGTCTTCTCGAAGCAGCCCGGCACCATGATCGCCTTCCCCGTCCCCGACTCACACAGCTTTCCAATGTCGTCATTCAGACAGTACGTGCGCTGCTTCTCGCGACGCTTGTCCTCGCTCCATTCATCCGGAACTGGGGAGGGCAAAGGGTCCTCGTCGTGGACGACCACGTACTGAAGGCTGAACGCGTTGGCCAGCTGCGCATACAGCGGCAGGTTGTGCTTGGAGCCACAATCGATAACCGAGACACTGCTGTCCGCCCACCCGAGTCTCCCTGCGAGGTATGGAAGGACCGTCCTCTCCGTTGCGCCCTCCACAAAGACTACCTTCCGCGCGAAGAAGAGCTCGCCGCGATCGGGGTTGACCCAGTAGCCCATGTTGAACATCGCCTTCTCATCGTTGCCGAAGAGATCCGTGTCACACTGGCGCACTGTGGTGCCTGTCTGAGGATCAGGCTTCGAGAGCAGCTGTATCTCGTCATAGTACTGAACGTCAACGAAGTGCGTGGAGTGCGTGGTGAGGAACACCTGGATCCCCTCCTCACAAGCCAGGTTCCGCAGGGCTGACGCGAGGTCCCATTGAGCATGCGGGTGTAGGTAGATCTCGGGCTCCTCTATGGCGAGGTAGAACGAGTGGGAGCTAGTTCTCGGAACAGTTTTGCCCTCGCTACCACCCGGCTGTAGCTCATCGCCGGCAGCTGGTGCAGCCTGCGCTGCCGCTTCGCCCCTCACAGCCAGAGCCCACGCCTTGATGAGCGCGAAGATGACCGCGCGCTGTAGTCCATGCCCCTTCCGCTCGCCGGTCGTTGGCACTCCATCGTCCAGGTGCAGTTGCGTCCCAAGTTCAAACAGACGTTCGATGGCCGGCACCTCAACTTTCAGCTGGACTGTGACGTCCCAGCTTCTCAGCTCGTCGCCCACGGCTTGTTCGATGTCCCGAATCTCCGGCAGGAGCAACTGGCCCTGGTCATTCCTCTCGTTCAGTCTCGCCGTCGCATCGGCGAGCGTCTTCTTGAGACCGCCTGCGAACTCACCATCGCGCTCGGCCATGCGCCCTAGAGCCCGACTGAGTAGGCGACCAAGCAGTGCCGTGCTCCTAGTTCGTGTCTCCTCCGCAAGGTCACACACGGCCGGGACCAGGTAGAGGCTGGGGAGGACCCCCCCTGCGACATTTGACCGCCCCATCAGCGGCCGCTCCTCCAGGCACACCTCCATCTCGAGCTCACTCTGATGCTCCGCGATGTACTTCTCCTGGGCCTCTTCGACCTTCTGCTTGCTCAAGCGCCCCTCGATCATCCCACAGAGCCCCGTGCCCGCTAGGCTATCCTGACTTGTGAACTCGCCCGCGGACTCCGGCCAGAGCCACCGCTCCGTGGGTCTTCGGGTGTAGCCTTGGTACCGTGTCTCGGAACCGTCGGGAGTCCACTTCGTTGTCTTGCGTATGCGCACGACGCCATCAGGGAGCAGGTACTTCCTGAATGTGGTCTTCTCCTGATCCGTCGGGCCGCAGAACTCCGCCTCGACCCAAAGGGTGCCATCTCCTGCGAACTCGCAGAGATCGCTGGGGTCGGCCTTGGCGGCAGGTGTCAGCAGGAACTCGAGCGCTCGCAGCACATTCGACTTCCCGTGGTTGTTCGGGCCCAAGAGCACGGTGTGCGGCTTACACCCCAGTTCCAGGTCCTTGATGCTTCGGAAGTTGTGAATCTTCAGCGACTGTATCAGCATTCGTCTGCCCTCCGTGAGGCTCGACTACACCTGCCAGCGCAGCCACCTTCACAGGCCCGAGCCCAGGCAGCAACGCATCGCGTGCCTGGGCTCGCCGCAGCCAGGTCACAGGAGCCTACGAGCCCGAGCGCGCCTTCTCCACCCAGGCGATGAACTCATCCCACGTCAGCTTGATGCCGTTCTTAGCGGTGGTCCGGCCCTTGCACCACGTCAGACCAGTACTCGTGACGACCAGATCGCCTCTATGGCTCTTTCCGTCGGGGGTTCGAACCTCCAACTCCATGCCCTTGCTCTTGATCTCCATGCGGTCGAGGAACTGCTTGATAACCACTTTCACTACAGCCACACACCTCTCCTATGTGGTGCGCCTGCCCAAGGCAGGTCGAGTCGCCAGGTCCTCGGCACTGCCGCTGTGAGGGCGCGCGGCGTGGTAGCCGACACCCGCCGCATGTTGCCTCACCCGGACGCCTCCTCGCTATTCGGCCCACTGGCCCCAAGCAGCGGCTTGAGGCGGGCGGGAACGCCGTAGGCCTTATACACCTGACGGTTGGCATCCAGGGCCTCCTGTACAACCTGCGCCACGGCCGGCGGGAGTGACTTCGTCGCCGCCAGTTCGGCGGCGAGCCGCCTGCTCTCGCCGTAGGATCCGGAGTTCAGAAGGGCGTGAGCGAGGGACAGCAGAGCCTTCTCCCGTGTGTCCGACCCCTTCACCCATCCGCTGAACAGCTGTTCGGCGAGGTCGCCGGCCGCGGTGAGGCTTGACCTCAGCGCCTGCCAACGGTTCAGGAAGCCCCCAGGGTCAGTGCGCTCCAGCTTCAGGGCAACAATCGGCACACCCTTGGCTAGGGCGTACCCGGCCTCCTGGTCCACCCACGGGCTCTTGTGAAACCCGTCCGTGATGAGAGCGACGAATGCGTCCATGGACTGGAGCGCGCGCTCGATCTCGCCCATCCACTCGGTGGAGGGTTCGATGTCGTCGTGGGCAACGAAGCTCCGTACCCCGTACGTGCTGAGATACTTCTTGACATTGTGCGCGAACGTCTTGGCCTTCTCGCGGTGGCTCAGGAACACGCGGAGGCCCTCCCCTTGGCCCCAGACGTCGTCGTCGCCCCCGTCGGGCGGCTCTGCCCCGTCAGCCGGGGCACGGACGCCATCGACCCCCTCGCCGGGCTCCAAGCTCACGCGGCAGATGTACTCAGACGGGGTCTGGCACAGCTTGTTGAGGTCATCCTTCAAACGCGCGCACACCGCCCCAAGAGCATCGATGGGCACCTGGGCATGGGTGGACTGCGGCACAGTCAGCTCAACGGCGTGGCCCCAAGGCCGGTCGTCCCAGATCCCGCTCTCCTCGCGCTCGACGACCTCGTGGATCGCCTCGGACACGATCCGGTCGAGGAGCGTCTCACCGGCCTGTTCATAGTGGGTGGCGAGCAGCGCCAGGTAATTCGCCACGCGCCCGGGGAGCCTGAACTCGCCGCTCATACCACTTGCCCCCCAACCCTCAGCTCCCCCGATACCAGCTTCGGAAGCAGGGCGTCGCGGGCCTCCGTGAGCGTCCGACCCTGTAGCTGATTGGCCAGGGCACGGTCGAAGGCCCACCCTACGGTACGTTCGGCACGGGCGAGGAGCTTGGCCGGTGGGCTAGCTACCAACGCGTTGCTCAGGTGCTCCCGCTTGATGTGGCCCATGGTCGTTGCCTTGTCCGCTGCAATGGCACGGAAGTCGTCGAGGTGCTGCAGCACCCAGTGGAAGTAGCACCACCTCGGGTATAGGTCTGACTTGACGAGGAATACATGCTGGTTGAGCACGCCCCGACCCTGCGCCCAAACCACCAACTCCAGGCTCCCTGACCACGAGAACAGCACGTCCCCATCATCCACGATCCGGTCGCCTGGCACATCGAGAGCCGCCCGGTCTGTCGACTCCGTCACGCCCTGCCTAAGCTCGCGAATCTTGATCACAGGCAGCGACTCGGGCCCTGTCGCGGGGTACTTCTGACACGCGATGCCGTTCACGAACTCGGCCACCTCGTCGAGCGCCTTCACCTCCCACCCCCTCGGGATCGGCCCGAGTTCGCTGTCCTCGAAGTCGTCGGGGAAGAGGGCGGCGGTCTCGGCGTCCATGCCGACGGGCTGGCGGCCCTCCTTCTTCGCCCACACGGGGTCGAAGTCCACGAACCAGCTCTTGAAGATCGCCCGCGCCATCGCCTCCAGCGTCTCGTTCATCCGCCGGTTCAGCTCGATCTTGTCATCCAGCGTCCCGAGGACGTGCGCGATCGCCTTCTGCTCGGGGAGGGGAGGGAGAGGGAGCGCGATGTTCTTGACGCGGAACAGAGCTAGCTTTGGCTGGACTGCACCAACTGTAAGTGCGCCAATGACTGCCTGTCCTATGGGGCTCCGCAGGTAAGCGGCCAAGTACCGGCGGTCAACGTCCTTCGACAGTCTCGTGATCTTGGCCGCGTTCTCGGTAAGTGACGCGCCATCAAGTTGGGCTGGGACGGTTCCACAGAGTCCGATGGTACCCACGATGGAGATGTAGACGTCGTCCGAGCTGATCGTATAGCGGCGGATAAGCGGGAACACGTCCCGCGGCACGTACTGCAGCGCCGAGGTGTCAATGCTCCCGTCCTTCAAGTCACGCACCCTGATGTATGGGTGCGGCGTAGGACGATCGCTCAGAGCGGCACCCTTTGGGAGTCTCTTCCCCCCCTTGACGTCGGCTACGTCACCTACCGTGACTATCCGCCACCCGTCCGGGCACTCTCTACCCCCCATACCCCAACCCCTCCAGGTTCGCCCGGATCTCATCCTCAAGCCGGCGGCTCTCCTCGAACTGCTCCAGCAGCGTCGCCGTGAGCCGCGCCATCTTCTCCTCGAACGGCTCGCCGTCGTCCTCCTCGGGCGCCACGCCCACGTACCGCCCGGGCGTGAGGACGTGCCCGTGCGACGCGATCTCCTCCAGCGGCGCCGAGTAGCAGAAGCCGGGGATGTCGTCGTAGGGCGTCGGTGCCTCACCCCCTCCGGCGCTCCGCGCCTCCTCCCCCTCTCCCTGGGGGAGAGGGGGGTGGGGGGTGAGGCATCCCACGATCCTCGCCAACGCCTCCTCCACGTCCTCCAAGACGAGCTTCGCCGGCAAGCGCACCGTCGCGATGCCCCTCGCCTCGAGCTCCGAGTCCCTCTCCGCGTCGGCCTCCCGCTGCTCCTCGTGATGGGCCCCGTCGACCTCCACCGCGAGCCTGGCTGCATCACAGTAGAAGTCGAGCACGAAGCGCCCGATCGGGTGTTGGCGCCGGAATTTGAGCCCCCGGAGCCGTCGTCCGCGCAGGCACTCCCAGAGGATCTCCTCGGGCGGGCTCTGCTCCTGCCTCAGCCTCCGCGCCGCCTCAACCATCTCTGCCGAGGCGACGCCCCGCACCCGGACCTTCCCCCCCTCTCCCGTGGGGAGAGGGGGTTGGGGGGTGAGGCCCCGCCACGCCCGGTACGTGTCCGCGATCCGCGCGATGTCCTCCGCCGAGAGGTTCCGGTGCGTCCGGTCCTCCATGTAGCCCATCTTGCGAGCGTCGATGAAGAGGGTCTGGCCCCTCCGGTGCTCGGGCTTGCCCTTCCGCAGGAACCACAGGCAGACCGGGATGGTCGTCGTGTAGAAGAGCTGCCCGGGCAGCGCGACCATGCAGTCCACGAGGTCCGCCTCGACGATCCCGCGCCGGATCTCGCCCTCGCCCGCTTGGCTCGACGACATGCTGCCATTCGCGAGAACGAGGCCCAGGGCGCCGTCCGGCGCCAGGTGGTGGATCATGTGCTGCATCCACGCGTAGTTCGCGTTGCCCGCCGGCGGTGCGCCGTACTCCCAGCGGACGTCGTCCTTGAGCTGGTCGCCGCCCCAGTCCGACATGTTGAACGGCGGGTTCGCGAGGATGAAGTCCGCCCGTAGGTCCTTGTGGAGGTCGCTGCGGAAGGTGTCCGCGTGATGTGGGCCCAGGTCCGCGTCGATGCCCCGGATCGCCAGGTTCATCCGCGCCAGCCGCCACGTCGTGGGGTTCGACTCCTGGCCGTAGATGGCGATGTCGCCGACCTTGCCCCCGTGCTCCTCCACGAACCGCTCCGACTGGACGAACATGCCGCCCGAGCCACAGCACGGGTCGTAGACGCGGCCCTTGTAGGGCTGGAGCATCTCCACGAGGAGCTGGACGATGCACTGTGCCGTGTAGAACTCCCCGCCCGACTTCCCCTCCGCCGCGGCGAAGCGGCCGAGGAAGTACTCGTATACTCGGCCCAAGGCATCGACGGCCGTGTTCTCCGAGCCGCCGACTCCCACGTCGCTGATGAGGTCAACGACCTCGCCCAGGCGCTGCTTGTCCAGGTCCGGCCGGCCGTAGTTCCGGGGTAGGACCCCCTTCAGTCGCGGGTTCTCCCTCTCGATGGCGAGCATCGCATCGTCGATGACTTGGCCGATGGAGGGGTCCTTGGCTCGGTCCCGGAGCGTCTGCCACCTGGCCTCGGCGGGGAGCCAGAAGACGTTGTCGGCCAGATACTCGTCCCGGTCCTCAGGGTCCGCGTACTCCTCCGCCTGCAGCGCCTCGAACTTCTCCTGGAACGAGTCGGAGATGTACTTCAGGAAGATGAGGCCCAGGACGATGTGCTTGTATTCCGACGCGTCCATATGCCCACGGAGCTTGTCCGCGGCGGCCCAGAGCTTCTCCTCGTAGCCGATGTTGGCTCCGTTGCCGTTCGCGCCGGCGCGCTTCCGAGCTCTGCCCATGCTTCTGCCTCCGCTGCGCAGCTGGTGCGGCCCCCGACCGCACCTTGCCCGCACTTCGGGCCGCTTGCCCCGGAATCCTGCGCGCCACCTCCCACCGGACAGACGGCCACCGACGCAACGGACAAGTGACCGCCGCCCGTCCAGTCAGCACGGCACGAACTAGCGATACGGGCTAGCCCGCCTTATTCATGGGAGTGTTTGGAGGTTGTTGCATGGGAGTGGGTAGTTCGCCTCGTATCAAGGGTTTCGCGACAGACTCTTGGACAGGAAGGCGCCGACTCCCATGCATCATGGTCATTCTCCGCAAGTTCGCTTTGACTTTCTCCCCGAGGTAGAGATCCGTGCGCCTTTCGACGGCGGGGCTGTGACCTCGGATGCAGGGCTCCTGCTCGCGGCTCAGCTCGAGGAGGAGGTGGGGCTGCTCCGATCGCTGGCGGCGGTGATCGATGATCCTCGACAGCTGGCGAAGTGTCGGCACTCCACCCTGGAACTGTTGACTCAGCGGGCAATGGCCCTGGTGGCTGGATATGAGGACTGCAACGACCACACCCTTCTCTGTCGCGATCCGGGGTTGAAGACGGCCACGAAGCGGCGGGCCCTGTCGGGCTCGGACCTGGCGTCCCAACCGACGCTCTCTATGACTACTACGTCGAGCGCGGCGACGCCGAGTGCCGGATCGACGAGTTGAAGAACGGGTGCTTCTGCGATCGGATGAGTTGTTCGAGCCTGGCGGCAAACCAGTTCCGGCTGACGTCGGCGCGCACAACCCAAGACCCCGACCAAGCCGCCACCAGTGAGCCATCCCTCCACGCCCGCCACCTGCCGCTGAACAACCCAACACCCACGCAACGGACAAGCGACCGCTACACAGCCACCAAGCACACCACAAACTAGCATTCATGAATAGTGCGGGCTAACGTGGGTAGGAGTGAGTCTGCATGTCAATCCGCAAGCTCGAGGTCTACCACGGCGCGGCGCTCGTGAAGATCGTACGGCACTCAGAGAACCTCACGCTGCTCGACCGCGAGTGGGCGGCCTACCTGGTCAATGACAAAGCGTGCCTGTAGGTGAAGTCGAGCGACCAGCGCGAGGCCAGCAACGGGGACCTGCGCTTCTCATACACCTTCCGGCCACCAGAGACTGAGTTCATCCACAGCCAGCTTGCCCACCGAGCAGAGGGTGGGGTGTTCTTGGCACCGGTCTGCGAAGACCAAGAGGCAGCTCTGCTCGACAGCACGCAGGTGCGACAGTGCATGGACCTCGCGTCACGGATGGGGTTCCGAGGGGCGCGCCAGCCAGCGGGGTACGCACCGGAGCCCTGCCTGCTGCGCGAAGGAACCTCGGACCGGCGCCCTACTCTGGCTCCGCCGGATGGGGGCCGAGGTGCGCGTACCACTCCAGGAAGTCCTCGACCTGCGCCATGAGCAGTTCCAGCGCCCGGGTGCGCGCCGCCTGCGCCTCGGGGCCGTCGGCGTCCGTCCGCTCCGTCGTGCCCAGGAGCACGCACGGATCGTAGAAGAGGGCGTAGACGCCACCGCCGCCCCGGGCAACGAGGCCGGTGCGAAGGCTCAGGGCCGTGTCGTAGAGGGCCAGGGTCCACTCCTCGTCGGTCTCCTCCATGACCTCCGGCTTCCATTCGACCCAGTCATCCTGAGACACGAACTCGAACGCGATCCCGCCTGCCTCGGCGCCGTCCAACTGGAGCTGCACGGGGATTGACGGCCACGAGCCGCCCGGGTACATGGCCTCGCCCACCCGGCTCCGCCACGGCGCGCCCTCATCGGGGGCGGGACGGCCCGGCGGCAGGAGTTCGGCGGCGATCCTGGCCCCCAGGGAATCCCCACCAGAGCCCGAGGGAAGGTCCTCGCCCAGCAGCCCGGAGTGGAGCCTGACCTGAACATCGTCGATGAGCGCCTCGACGGCGCTGGCGTCGGGCCCAACCTTATCCAGGTACGGGGAGGGGATGACCTCCAGCAGGTCATCCCTCGTCATCGCGGGCATGACGAGGTCGGCGATCGCGGGCGCCGTCGGGGCGAGGGCGATGCCCGCCTCCGTGAGCTCTTGCCGGATGGCCTCGATGGCCTCCTGCTCGCTGAGGAAGTAGGTCGGCGGAGCGCCCGGCCCCATGGGGGCTCGTCCCCGCCCATGGGTGGCGATCGGGGCGACGAGGGTTGGAGGGCTCGCCGGATCGGGCGCCGTGCTCTCGGGCTCGCTGCCTTTGGCGCCTGGGCTGGGGCCCGCGCCCGTGCCGGGATCCCGCGCCGCCGGGCCCTGGCAGCCCGCGCACACCAGGAGTAACAGAGTCAGCAGCGACACGAATCCGGGAAGCGAACGCAGCGAGGCCACTACCGGGGCTCCCATCACCGGGGGTGGGATCGTCATCAAGTCTTCTTGGCCCCGACGGCCGCCAGAAGGACAACAAAGCCCCTCACACGAGTTCGCCGAGCACCTCGCGCTGGATGCCTACAAGCTCCTTCACGCCGCTCATAGCGAGATCGAGCATCTCCTCGTGCCGCTGGCGCGTGAAGGGGAACCCCTCCGCCGTGCCCTGAACCTCCACGAGCAATCCCCGACCCGTGGCGACGACGTTCATGTCCACCTGGGCCTCGAAGTCCTCGGCATAGCACAGGTCCAGAACGGGCTGATTCTGGACCACGCCCACGCTCACGGCAGCCACCAAGTCGCGCAGGGGGAGGCGGGTGAAGGCGTTCCGCTCCCGCCGGAGCCAGTCCATCGCCTCGACGAGAGCGACGAAGCCGCCGGTGACCGAGGCGCACCGCGTCCCGCCATCCGCCTGGAGGACGTCGCAGTCGACGGTGATGCACCGCTCACCCAGGGCGTCGGTGTCCGTGATGGCGCGGAGGGCCCGGCCGATCAGCCGCTGGATCTCCATCCCCCGTCCGCCCACCCGGCCCCGCTGGATGCGCTCGTTGGTGGAGCGGGGGAGCATCCCATACTCGGCGGTGACCCATCCCCCCTTGCCCTCGCGCATCCACCGCGGCACCGTCTCCTCCACCGTGGCGGTGCACAGAACGTGGGTGTTGCCCATCTCGATGAGGCAGGAGCCCTCGGGGTGCATGAGCACCGAACGGGTGATCTTCACGGGGCGCAACGCGGCCACGGCGCGGCCATCGGGTCGGTTCATCGTATCCACTCTCTCACGGTGCTGGTACCGGGCCCGCTAGAGCTTGCCAGCGTCCCTGAGTGCCTTCTCGACGCCGTCGGCCAATCCCTGGATGACGCGAGCCCTGACTCCGGGATTCTGGAGCATCGCCAGTTCGCTGGGGTTATCGATGAAGAGGACCTCCGCGAGCACCGCGGGCATCTCAGCGACCCGGGTCACGACTAGGTCCTCCCGCCGGCACCCCATGTCCGGCAGTCCGAGGGCCTTCACGAGTTCCGCCTGGATCGTCTTCGCGAAGGGCAGGCTGGCGGGGTTCGTGTAGAGGGTGAGGCTGCCGCTCGCGCGCCCCACGGCCACAGCGTTCAGGTGAATAGACAGGTAGAGGTCCGCGTCCGTCTGGTTGGCGATATAGGGCCGGTGGTAGAGGTCCACCGAGGTATCCGCCGTGCGCGTGAGCACGGGGCAGATCCCGCGCGCGATCAGCTCCGCCCGCAGGCCCAGGGCCAGGGGCAGGACGAGATCCGCCTCCTGCAGCGCCTTGGCGTCGTCCAGCGCCCCGCAATCGATGCCACCGTGCCCGGGGTCGATGACGACAACGGGCCCGAGCACCGGCTCGACCATGATGGAGAGGATCCAGGCGAAGGGATCGGTGCGATCCCGCTCCAGGTCGTACGGCATGAGCCGCTCGCAGTCGATCACTACGCGCGAGGACAGCACCTTGCCATCGGGGATCTCGAAGACGCGAACAGAGCGGACGCCGGGCGCGATCCAGCCCTCCACGGAGGCCCAGCCGTCGGGTCGTCCCAAGGTGGCCTCCGGCGCGGCCTTGGGGATATCGAGCACCAAGCGGCACGGCTTCACCTGGGCGAAGAACACGGGGTCGCTCGGACCGTCGAGCACCAGCCGGAAGGACACCTTGCCATCCTCGAACCCCATCGGCTCGACGCTGATCAAGTGCAGGCCCTGAGGTTGCCGGACCTCGGGAACGAGCGCCTCGGGCGGCGAGAGAGCGCCGGGAACGGTCGGAGAGATCTCCGTCGTCTCTCCCGGCGGGGTGGGTGGGATGGCCGCCGGGTCGTCGATCTCGCCGATGGCGACCCGAAGGAGGCCTGAGGGCGACTCATCGAGGATCCGTATGGGACCAGCTGAGTCGAGGTCGACCACCACCCGGACGATGGGTGGAACCACGCTGTACTGGCTGGCTCGGACGCGCATCACACCGCCGGCCTCGACGGGCAGGTTGAGCACCCCTTCGGCCAGCTTGGCGCCCTCTATCTCCACCACGAACCGTGGGGCGTACCCCTCCATCGCGCCCAAGCGGAAGGTGCTGTACCGCACGGGCTCCGCCGCTCGGATGGTCACCAAGGTCCCGCCGGCCTGCTGCGGGGTGGCCGCGATGTTCGTGACGGCGATGGGTGGATCCTGAACCTGGGCGACGCCAGGCATGGCGAGGGCCACGATCGCCCAGACAGCTAGGACGAGAACTCTCATTGCCACCGACCTCTGGCTGGCCTGTCGGCCAGCGGCTTCTGCTGCGTCGGGCGGCAGCTCCCCCGGGGGGAGCGATCACTCGCACAGCATAGTGATAATGCTTCCTCGATGACCCGAGGTTCAGCTACGGGTGTATTCGGGCCACGCGCCGGGCTTCCGCTTGATGTTGCAGCCCGTGCACGGGATCTGCTCCACCGAGACCCTCCTGCCGGCCAAGACATCATCCATCGCGCGCCGCAGGTGCTGGGTCGCGGTCCATCGAGTTGACCTCGGCACACGCCGCCTTGTAGGCCCTCGCGACCTCCTGGGTCCTCATCGTGTAGATACGGGAACTCCCGGCCAGCCTCCTTGGCGAAGGGTCCCATCCTCTCAGGGAAGCCCTGGCGGTAGTTGCCCGTGCCGTTCGCGTTCATGGCGATCGGGGCCACGCCAGCATCCTCCTCACTCATGTGGCTCGATGCTGCGTTAGACAGGTACAAGGCAGTCTCACACAAGCCCTGCGCCCTGTCCAGGACAGGCAGGCGCCGAGCGCGAGGGCGCCGAAGCGCGCTCTCGCGTCGGGAAGGATGAACGCTCATGGCAACGGCAGCGGGGCTCGTGCTCACCCTCACCATCGGCCAGGCAACTGCGGATCGAGCCCAGTGGATGGGCGAGGGGCGGTTTGGCATCATGGTTCACTACCTGATCGGCCCCCAGGGGGAGACGCCGGAGGAGCGAACCGCTGCCTTCAACGCGACAGTGAACGGCTTCGATCTCGACGGCTTCATGGCCCAGGTGGAGAGCATGGGCGCAGATTGGCTGATCTTCACGATCGGGCAGAACACGAACTACTACTGCAGCCCCAACGCCTACCTGGATGCCCGCGCCCCCGGCCACACCTCGGAGCGGGACCTACTGCTCGAGATCGCCCGCGCCTGTGAGGAGCGAGGGATCCGGCTCATCGCCTACCTGCCCTCTGAGACGGAGGCCCCCGCCGCCGACCTGAAGCAGGCCTTCGGCTGGAACCCAGGGGACCAGAGCGAATTCCAGCGGCGGTACACGCAGTTTGTCGCCGAGTACGGCGAGCGGCTGGGCGACCTGATGGACGGTTGGTGGTTCGACGGCTGCTACACCTGGGATGTCTTCCCCAACTCCACCTACGACTGGCCCCTGTGGTTCGAGGCCGCCCGCGCGGGAAACCCCGACCGCATCGTCTGCTTCAACGACGGCGCCTTCTGCATTGGCAACGTCGCGCCCGTCACCCCCCTCGAGGACTACCACGCGGGTGAGGTCCACTTCCTCTGGGATGGTCGAGTCGCCCTGGACCATGAGCGGCCGCCGGTCACCTGGATGCCCGACGGTCCCTTCATCGATGGTGTGCGCGTCCACGCCCTGTTGCCCATCTACAGCACCTTCGAGGGTGGCCGCCCCTACGTCTACAGCGACTGGCAGCTCTTCAAGTGGGTGGATGACTTCCGTGCGGCGGGTGGCGCGGTGACGCTGAACCTACCCGTAGACGACGCCGGGCACATCGGCGATGAGGCCGTGGCGCAAGTGGTCCGGCTGCGCGACCACCTCGGAGGGTAGGGAGGAGCTACCCTGCGGCGTAGGCGCGCCTCTCCGCCGACTCGCGCGCCTGAAGCTCCAAGGTATCATCCAACGCCGGCAGTTCGTACCCGGGATGGCGGCGCGTGAGCGCCGCTTGGAGCAGCCAGTCAGCGAGCCAGGGGTTCTTCGGGAGCAGGCTGCCGTGGAGGTAGGTCCCTACGGCCCGGCCCGCCACGCAGCCTTCGAAGCCATCCTCCCCGTTGTTGCCGCCTCCGTGGAGCACCCGTCCGAGAGGCTGCGCGCCGACGCTCAGCCGGGTGCGGCCGCCGTGATTCTCGAAACCAACCAGGTTGGGCGCATCCTCGCACCCCGGCAACAGGGGGGAGGCCACCACATTGCCGATGATCCGTCGGGCGCCGGGGGCCGCGGGCTCGGTCACCAGGTCGAACACGCCAATCCCTCTGAGGACCGTGCCCGCCGCGTCCCGGTACTCGTGACCGAAGAGCTGGTAGCCGCCGCAGACGGCCAGAGCGGAGGCGCCGCTCGCGAGAGCCTCGCGAACCGGTTCGGCCTTCCGCGCGAGTAGATCGTCGGCCGCCAGTCGCTGCTCGCGGTCCTGGGCGCCGCCGATGAACAGGAGGTCCGCCTCGGCAGGATCCAGCCCATCGCCAATACCGATCTCCCGCACCGCGACGTCGATGCCGCGCCACTGGCAGCGCTGTACGAGGCAGACCACGTTGCCGCGGTCACCGTAGATGCTCATGAGATCGGCATACAGCCAGGCGATGTTCAGCCGCGGTCCGGTCACTCCAGCTCCTCCCAGAAGGCGGGCACCAAGCCCTCAGCGTGTAGCCTCGCCCGGAGATCGAGCATCGCCGTATAGGTCGGCAGAACGTAGACCTGGCCGCCTGCCGGCGCCAGATCCAGTGCCCGAGCCAGAGCGGCCCGTGTGTCGGCGATGATCTCGACGGAGCCCATGTCCATGCCCGCGTACTTGAGCCGCAGGGCCATGTCATGGGCACGGACGCCGCTCACAACCACCCGGCCCACTCGGCCATCGAGCCGTTCCAGGTCGGCGTCCCAGATCCACGAGACGTCCCGGCCGTCCGCGATCTCGTCAGTCAGCGCGATCATCGCCGGACGCGGCTCGCCGGACTCCGCGATGAGCCGCGTCACCTCATTCAGCCCCGCGGGGTTCTTCACGAGCATCAAAACCGCCGTCTTGCCATCGGGCATTCCCACGCGTTCGAGCCGCCCGAATGCCGCGCTGGTGCTCTCCAGGCCCTCGCGCACGCGGGGTGGATCCACGCCGAGGGCTAGGGTGAGGGCGGCGGCTGCCGCCGCGTTGGCCACGTTGTAGAGACCCGGGAGCTTCAGCGACGCCTCCAGGGCGTCGGCCGAAGTCGCCGAGGCACCATCGGCGCGCGCCGCAACCAGCCGAACGCGCTCCGTGAGGTCGGCCTGCAGAGCGGCCTCCGCCACGGTGAGCTCCGGGCTGGGCCGCGACCGGCCGCACCCCTCGCACCGCCACAGCCCGAGGTGCGCCCCATACCGGATCTGGTACGTGAGGGGGGTTCCGCATCCAGGGCACTCATGGGAGTCCGAGGCGTGATCCGCCTCGGTCAGACCTCGAGCAACGCAGTCGATCCCATAGAAGACGGGGCGACCCGAGCCCATATCGGCGAGGGAGGCCACCAGGGGGTCATCGGCATTCAGGACCAGGAGCGCATCGTCTGGGAGGTCGGCGGCGATCGACTCGGCCAGCCGCTGGGCCGTGGTAGATAGCTCCCCGTACCGGTCGAGCTGGTCTCGGAAGAGGTTGCTCACAAGCAGCGCGATCGGTCTGAGAGGCCTCAACGCGTGAGCGACGGCCGCCTCGTCCACCTCGAGCAGGGCGTAGTCAGCGCCGATGCGCCCACCCAGGCCGGCGGCGGCGAGGAGGGTCGTCGTGAGCCCCTGACGCAGGTTGGCCCCCGAGACGTTCCGGACCACTTGGAACCCCGCGCGCCGCAGGATGGCGGCCACCATCTTGCAGGTGGTCGTCTTGCCGTTGGTGCCCGTGACGACGATAACGCCCCGACGGAGACTCGCCGCCAGCCGCGCGTCGAGACCTGGGCAGACGCGGAGCGCCACCCGACCCGGGAGGGAGGTGCCGCCGCCCCTACCGGTGGCGCGCGACAGCCAACCGACGAGCTTGCCAAGAAGGATGGCGAGAGTGACACGCATGGGGCGCTAGCCTCCGGGGCGATATCCTACCCGGTCGAGCGCGACTCCTCCAGGGGGCTAACGCGATCCTGCGGCGCGACGCGCACCAAGAGCAGCCGGTCCGCGTCCTCTACGACCTCCACGGGCCACATCCGGGACAGATCCTCGGCCCCCTTGGGGTCGGCTACCACCCACACGGAGCCCTCAGCGCGGAGAGCTTCCACTCTACGCGTGAAGCCCGGATCGTCCTGGGTGAAGAACTCCAGCGGCCGCCCCGCGTAGAAGGGCAGCGAGGAGTAGCGGTTCCCGTAGGTGAGCACCGGCTGAGCCACGCACCGGGCGGCGATGGCATGGCCCACCGACACCTTCGGGCCCGTCACATGCTGCACGAGCAGAGGGGCAGTGACCTGCACGAACACGCCCATGGCGAGGATCCATGTCGCCAGGAGCGTGCTGGCCGCCGCCACTCGGGCCTCTCGCAAGCGCAGCATGATCGCCGCCGCCGTGCCCACCGCGAGTAGACCGGCGGACACCGTGCACAGAAGCCGTATGAGGCGCACGGGCAGTCCGTGGGAGTACTCTGGCGGCGTCTGCTGGGCGATGCTCGGCCCTAGCGTGAGCGCGACGATCCAGACGAGGCTCAGGAGCGTGACGGCCGTCCAGGCGCCGAGATCCTCCCTGGGCCGCTGGAGCCGCTGATCCAGTTCGGAGGCTGCGATGAGCGCCATCGGGGCGGCGAGGGGCAGAGCGTAGGAGGGCCACTGGCCCTTGGGGAGGGCGAAAACGATGAGCGTCGCCCAGAACCAGGTGTGCAGCAGATGTCGCACCGAGCGGTGCCGCTCATCGCTGCGGGAGGGGCGCTGGAACAGCCCGGCGATTCCGAAGGGGCTGTAGGGCAGGAAGCCCACCACGGCGAGGGTCGGGACGATGAGCCGCGACCAGTCCAACGACTCCTTCGGGCCGCCCGCGCCTGTCACAATGCGTCCCAGGTTCTCCCGCAGGAAGAAAGGCCGCAGGAAGTCGGGGCTCTCGACGATCGAGACCGCTACGTACCAACCCAGGCCGAGCGTGGCGAAAACGAGGCTCGCGCGCGCCCAGGGTACGCCGGCGAGCCGCTCACGGAGGACGCCTGAGAAGCCCCAATGGACGCAGAGCACGACGATGGGTAGCGCCGCGCCGACGGGCCCCTTGGTCAGGAATCCCAAGCCCGCGCCCGCGGCGGCCACCATATAGAGCCACTGCCGGCGGCGGCCGCGTGACTCTCCCGCCCACCAGCCGCAGAGGATCGTGGCGGCGAGCAGCAGGGCGAGCACCATGTCCGTCGAGGCGGCGCGCGCCCAGATGGCGACCGAAGGGAAGGCGAGAAACCCGACGGCGGCGAGCCACGCGGCCCGCCTGGACTGTCGCCGCACGAGCAGGCGGTACAGCAGCAGGCAGATCGCCGTGGCGGCGAGGCCGCTGGGCAGCCGGGCCGGCCACTCCCATCCGCCCATTGCCTCCTCGCCCACCAGAGCCATCGAGGCCGCCATCAGCCAGTAGATGAGCACCGGCTTCTGATGGCGTGGCTGGCCGTTGAACCGTGGGACGATGTAGTCGCCGGACTCGATCATGTGTTCGGCAGCGGCTACATAGCGGGGCTCGTCCTCATCGAGGAGGGGCCGCCAGATGGGCGTCATCAGGGAGCATGCGAGGGCCAGCGCCGCCAGCAGGAACAGGTCGCCCCTCACCACATGGCTCGCGACGAACGCGCGTCTGGGGAATAGGGGGTCCTCGCTCACAGGCCAGCGGCCCCCCGCCCGTTGGGCGGCCAGTCGAGGAGTATCTGTTCGGCGGAACTGAAGACGATCTCGGCGATGTCGCGGTACATCGCGCCCGTGCCACGGAAGTAGGCGTAGTTGCGGGCATACGTGCCCGTGATCTCCCCCAGGTGGCTTCCATCCAGCGCTCTGCGGGCCGAACTGGGGACGAAGACGATGAACGGAAGGTCGCGAGGGGTATCGAACTCGAGCCAGAGGTTACCTCCGCGCACCTCGCGGATGTTCACGATCTCCCCGAACACCACCAGGTCCTCGCCGTCGGCGCACCGTTGGCGGATCTCTTCCAGGTCTGTCCGGACCTCCAGCACCTCATCGGGATGCTCCCGATCCCACTCGCGGAACCGATCGATCAGGCTGGCGCGAAGGTCCCACCACTCGAGCAGTTCGGCGTAGGGCCGAGTCGCGCCCTCCTTGGCCCGCTCGGGATCCCAGATCCCGAGGCGCTCCTCCTGGGCCAGCCGCTGCGCCTCCCGCAGTTCGACGTCGTAGACGCGCGAGTTCCCGTACTTGTTGAAGTACGGCGACCAACCCTCGCGGACAAGTTTGGTGCCGTAGTTGCACCCGCGGTACCAGACGTGAGCGAGGAGGCGGCCGTAGGAGTCCCTATCCTCGCCCCCGACCTCGTGGCCGAGGTAGACGGTGGGGGGGCTCGGTTCGCCCTCCAGGGGCCGGAACCAGCCGGCCGCCCAGCCCGCCGTATAAAGCCCGAAGGCGGTCGCGGGCTTCGTCGCGCTGCTGTTGGAGGCGCTCTTCTCCTCGGTGTCTGCGCAGAGGAGCCTCACGAGCTCGGAGGCGCCGTCGTCGGGGCTGACGACCCCGAGGGTGTCGCCATCCACCACCCGGGCCAGCTGCCACGGGGCCCACTCCAACCCAGGGTCCGAGGGTGGAGGGGCGGTCTGCCCCGAGCCCTGGCTCAGGCCACAGGGAGCGGCCCAGGCAAGCGCTAGAGCCGCGAACGTGGCCCAGAGGATGGGCCAGCAACGGTCTGATCTGACAGAGTGCGGAATCATCGGAAGCTACCCGTCGGCCGCTCCACCGGCACTGCCCTCTGATGAGGGTTCAGATCCGAGACCGCTCATTCCTTCGGGGGCGCCCATGCCGTGGAAGCTCCCCATTCCCCCCATGCCGCCATGGGGGTCCCCGCCGAAGCCGGCCTTCTCGAGCATCTCTGGCGTCAACGGCGGCGCTTTGGTCCCCGGTGCGACCTGTGGGTGGCCCGGGGGCATACCGACCATGCCCGACGGGAGCCCCTGCGGGTCCTTGGCGGCCTCGAGCTGATCCCTGAGAGCCGTTCGGGTGATCCAGACGCCTACGAGGATGCCAAGGGCGACGGCGATGGCATGGGTGAGAATCACCCCTCCCGATGTCCCGCGAGCCCGTGCGCGCCCCGAGGCCGCTGCCTGGCGCCTCTTAGGGGGCGCCACCAGTGAGCCGCAGTCGGGACAGCTCGTCTCGCCCTCGCTCAGTGTCGCGCCACACTCGGGACATTCCATCGGTCGGACCTCCCTCGGCAGCCCTGCAGGGTACCTCACGTCGCGCTGACAGCTTATGATACTCCAGCCCAACGGCGACAGGCCACGACGTCACCGGACAGGAGACCCGCCATGCCCAAGATCGCCATGATCGGCGCCGGGAGCGTCGTCTTCACGAAGAACCCACTCGGGGACATCCTCTCCTTCCCCGAGTTCCGCAATGACCTGTTCCAGGCCCATGGCCTGACGGACTAGGATCGCCCCGTCAGGGGCCGTTCACGATGCTGATCTCGTCGAAGAAGGCCTCGTCGTTCATGATGCCGTTGGGGCCGCCATAGGAGACCCGGAGGGCGATGCCGACATCCCGACCCGCATAGGGAGCGAGATCGTACTCGATGTCGACCCAGTTGTCAGGGCTAGGCGGGTCGCCGGCGTCGATAACCCTCTCGTCGACCCAGGCTACCTCGCCGCCATCGACGATGCCGAGGGCCAGGAGGAAGTCGCTGCGGCCAGGCGCCTCGTACGGGTCGCCGGAGACTGCCACCCATAGACGCGGGTCGCCGTCGGGGACACGGACCTTGCGCAGCACGTAGCACGGACGCTCCCCGGACTCGGGGTGCACCGCGAGGATGCCTCGGCGTCCCGGGTTCGGGTTGCCGGGATGTCCGCCCCGCGCCTCGGGCTCATCGATCCAGAAAGGGTGGGTCGACGGGTAGGCCTGGTGAACCTCAACACGGGCCAGATCCTCGGCGCTCTCGAAGGCGTTGGTCGGATTGGGGTCGACGGTCATCGCTCCAACCTGTCGGACGATGTCCAGTTGGGGCCGGTAGTCACGCTCCTCCGCAGGCGGAAGCGGCCGGTGCGCATAGCCACCAGGCTGGTCGGCGTACCAGTAGACGACCCAGGCGGCATCGACCATGGCGCCGTCGGCCGCGGCCGCCGCGGCCACCGGGACGCTCCCCTTGAGCCCCTGCTCCTCGCGCCAATTCACCTCCCAAGAGAGCCGCTCCCGATAGCGGATCGGCATGTGATCATGGAAGCGGTAGATCGATAGCTCGTTGACATCGCCTACCTCCAGGTGGGGCATCCCCGCGCGCAGACCCGTGAACTCCGACTGGAACCCCCAACTGAATGTGAAGGAGTCCTCAGTGCCCAGGTAGTCCACGACCCGCTCGACTCCATCGATATCTACCTCGTTGTTGGCCTCCATGACATAGGCGAACTCCTTGAACAAGGGCTCCGCAGTGACGATGCTCATCTGCCTGCCGACCACGTGGCCGCTGCCCTCAACCTCGATCAGGCTGATGAAGGCGTCGCGGTCCAGCCGGAACTGCTCGCGGTTGTACGTTGCGTGGAAGTAGCCGAGTTCGGGATCCCACTCGGGCAGCGGCTCCCACTCCACGTAGGAGTAGTTGAGGGCATTGCGGGTCGTGTCGTTGCGTAGCACCACCCGCGCGCTCTCCCGGAAGGGCATGGGGAAGTAGCAGTTGTAGCTCCAGGGCGCGCACTCGATCAGAGGCGTGCTGAACTCCCGGCTCCTACCGTTGCATCCATCTCCGAAGAAGTCGGCAAGGGGGCACGAGACCGCAGGCTCCTCAGCGCCATCGAAGGTGATCTCGATGACGATACCCCGTGCGAAGAGATCTGCGGGATGGTGCCGCGTGGTATGGATGTGGCGGATGATCCCCGGGCCGCGGAGGTCGGCCAGGACCATGCTAGCTCCGGCATCGAGGGTTGGCAGATCCGTGTAGCGGTCGAGCGTCCATCCGGCGTTGGAGAAGCGCGTGTCCAGGTCCGTGCGTATCCGCGCCAGGTCCTCGGCCGGCTGGTTGATGAGCGCCACCATTGCGGCGAGTAGCATGGGTACCCTCCTCTTGGGCGCGTCCCCTTCGAACTCCGGGGACGTACCGCCTCCATCCTTCGCGTGGCGCTTCCCAAGTCTCTAACGGGACGTACCACAAAAAGGAGTAGAGCGGTAAGCTCCCGAACAGAGCGCCTGCTCGAAGCGTTCTTCCCATGCAGGGAGCTGAAGTATGTCCAATGACATGGCGGCCGCCGCGGCCGTTGCCGATGCCATCGAGGTCGCGCCCGAGGTTGCCGAACGCCCCTCGGTCGATCCGCGCAACTCGCTCAACGAGCTCACCGGCGGTGAGTGGCTGTACTTCACCAAGTCGGTGCTCACCACCACCTATCCGGCGGAGCTGGGGCACCACCTCCGCAAAGCCCATGGGGCGTGCAAGCCGCCGCGCCTCATGAAGGAGCTCATCGAGTTCTTCACCAAGGCGGACGGTGTGGTCCTAGATCCCTTCGCGGGCGTGGGAGGCACGCTGCTTGGCGCGACCATCGCGGATCCTCCCCGCGCTGCCGTCGGCATCGAGATCAACCCACGCTGGGCGAGCATCTACGAGCAGGTGTGCGATGAGGAGGAGATCCCGCGCCAGCAGATGCTTATCGGCGACTGCCGGACCGTGATGGCCGGCATGGAGCCCGAGAGCGTGGACTTCGTCGGCACCGACCCACCCTACAACGTGCATCTCGAACGAACCATGTGCAACGGGGTCTACGACGCGACCCATGGCAACCGCCGCACCGACTACGACATGCGTTCCGACGACGACGGCGATCTGGCGAACGGAGAGGGCTTCGAGGATTACCTGGAGGGCATGACAGAGGTCTTCGCGGGCTGTCACCGCGTCCTAAGGCCGCGCGGCTACATGGCCGTCATCGTGCGCAACGCGTATCAGAAGGGCCGGTACTGCTACACGAACATACACCTAGCGGAGCGGGCCGAATCCGTGGGCTTCGTTCTCAAGGGCGAGAAGATCTGGTACCAAGCCGGCACCCGGCTGCGCCCCTACGGCTACCCCTTCGCCTACGTGCCGAACATCGCGCACCAGTACATCGTCATTCTGCAGAAGCCGAAGTAAGCCGCCAAGCGCAGGCGTCTCCGGTGCGATGAGGGAACCCTCCCTACCACATCGCGCGCCGGAGGTGCTTTGCCATGCTGCCCCTGATCGTCACCGTTACCCTGTTGGGTCAAGCGCCCGGCCTCGAGATCGCCGCCCAGGGACGTACGGACTACGTGATCGCCATAAGCGCCGACGCGTCGCCCTCGGAGCGTTTCGGGGCGGGGGAGCTGGCGGACTTCCTCGGCCAGATATCGGGTGCCCGTTTCCCCATTGTCGAGACCGCCGAGCCGCCTGCGCGCGCTATCGTGGTGGGCGGGCTGGCCGGGGACGAGTCCCTGGGCGATGAGGGCTACGTCCTCCGCACCGAGGGCGAGCGCCTCATCATCGCAGGTGGCAAGCGCCGAGGCGCCATGTACGGATGCTACGGGCTTCTCGAGGACGTGCTGGGTTGCCGATGGTGGAGCGCCACGGGGAGCACCATCCCCCGGATGGACCACCTCGTGATCCCTCCCCTGGACGAGCGCGTCGTGCCGATCCTCGAGTACCGAGAGCCCTTCTGGGGTGAGGCCTTCGATGGGCTGTGGTGCGCGCGGAACCGCCAGAACTCCTCCCACGCGTCACTGACCGAGGAGATGGGCGGAAAGACCGTCTACACCGGCTTCGTCCACACCTTCTACTCCCTCGTGCCACCCGACCAGTACTTCGCGGACCATCCGGAGTACTTCTCCCTGATAGACGGCAAGCGCACCACGAGCGGAGGCCAGCTCTGCCTCACGAACCCCGAGGTGGTGCGTATCGCCGCCGAGACGGCGAAGCAGTGGATCCGCGACAACCCGGAGACCGACATCGTCTCCGTCTCCCAGAACGACTGGCACGGCAACTGCCAGTGCGATAACTGCCGCGCCGTGGATGAGAGAGAGGGTTCACCCTCCGGCTCCATGATCCAGTTCGTGAACCAGGTGGCGGAGATCGTCGAGGAGGAGTTCCCAGAGGTCGCCATCGACACCCTGGCATACCAGTACACCCGGCGCCCACCCAAGACCCTCCGGCCGCGGGATAACGTCATCGTTCGGCTATGCTCGATCGAGTGCTGCTTCTCCCACGGGCTCGAGGCGTGCCCGACCAACCAGAGCTTCGAGGAGGACATCGTCGGCTGGTCGGAGATCTGCGACCGCCTCTACGTCTGGAACTACACGACCATCTTCCCCCACTACGTCTCGCCCTTCCCGAACCTGCACGCCATGGGCCCCGACCTCAAGTTCCTGGTCGATCACTCCGTCGTCGGGTTGTTCGAGCAAGGGGCCTATCCACCCGGCGGGGGCGGCGAGTTCTCGGAGCTCAGAGCCTGGGTCCAGGCGAAGCTGATGTGGGACCCCACCCTCGACCCACGAGCCTTGATCGAGGAGTTCGTGGAGGGCTACTACGGGCCGGCGGCCGAGCCCATCCTGGAGTGGATCGACGTCTTCAACGATCGCGTCATCGAGGAGGACATCCACGTCAACATCTGGACCCCGCCGACGGCGAGCCACTTGACCGACGAGCTGGTGGCCCAGGGGCTGGAGCTCTTCGATGCGGCCCTCGAACGGGTCGACGGCGATGCCACGCTCAGCAGTCGCGTCGCCCGGCAGCGGCTGCCTCTCGAATACGCTCAGATCATGCGGTGGTCCACCTCCGAGCGGATGCGGTATGTGGTGGACGCGCAGGGGGCGAGGATCCCGGGCGGCGAGCAGTACCAGGCGGCCGTCGAGCACTTCGCCGCCGAATTCCAAGCCCAGGGCATCCAGGAGATACGGGAAGGTGGAGGCACCTTCCAGCCCTGGTTGGAGTCGGCGCGCGGCAAGTTCGTCTCGTCGCCCACGGTCACCGTGAAAGCCGGCGGGCTCACGGCATACCTCCTGCCGGAGTACGGGGCTCGCGTCGCGCGGCTTGCTGACCATGAGGGCGGCCGCGAGCTCGTAGCTCTCCCTCAGCCGGAGATGGGCGACCTGGGCTCAGGCGGGATAGCCTTCACCTACGGCGCGTCCATCCCGAAGGTTGCCTTTGAGGCCACACCGTCTCACTCCCTGCTGTCAGGCGAGCCCGAGCCCGGCGTGTGGGTGGGGTTCGGCGCGGTGGAGCGTGACCGTCGGATGGCCCTGGTCGCGGAGATCAAGAACAACAGGGAGGAGCCCTTGGAGATCGCCCCTCGGCTCCTGTGCGCCCTTGCGCCGGACGGCGCCACCCTGCGGTTGCGCCCCGAAGAGGGGTTCACGAGGTATATCCAGGGGGGCAACGACCGGACGGGCTACGTGGTCGGCGACGTCACCATCCTGGCGCCGGGTGAGACCTGGTCGGGGTCCGTGACGGTTGACCGGGGTCGGCCTGCGCGCCGCCTGCTATCAGCCAGAACCGTACGCTCCTACTGCGGTGACTGGCGCTACTACCTGCCCCCCGACTTCTCGGGCACCCGGGTCGTCGAAGGGGCGGAGATGGGAGTCGCCGGCTACCTGACTGGCCATCACGTCGAGTGGGCGATCCAGTGGCACGTGGCCGACGGGCTCCTGCGCGACGGCGCGCGGTACCGGGTGCGGGCGCGGATCCGCGCCGAGGTGGTGGGCGACCAAGGCGGCGCCCTGACCGCCGGTGTCTGGCATAGCGCCTCTGCGACAACCAACTGCACGACCGCCCTGTCGGCAGAGGCCGCGACGGGTGACTGGGAGGTCATCGAGGTGGGAGTCGTCGAGTGGCGCGATGGAGGGTACGCTTGGCTGGCCCCGGCCGCGAACCCCGCCAACGTGCCGGAGATCCTGGTCGACTGGATCGAGTTCGAGGAGGTCGCGCGGCCGTGAGGATCCCTCTTCTCGTTGCCCTTGTGACCCTCGTCCTCACCTTGCCGAGCAGCGCGGGCGACTGGCACGTATGTCGGGCCCTGCTGCCGGGCGGCGACGCCGGCGAGGGCGAGCCGCTTTGGGAGGTGGATGTCTCCGAGACCGACCAAGGCGACCTACGTTACCGCGTCTGGGAGCCCGACGGTGAGGTCTGCCGCGGGGTGATTCTGATCGCCAAGCGCCTGCTTCTACCCGGCGCGCTCCGCGGCGAGAGACCGTCGCTACTCCCGCGCATCGAACTGGACTACACCTCGGTATGCGAAGCCGAGGACGCGAGCGGCTACGTGGGCGCCTTCGTGATGACCCAGACGGAGTGGGACCGATACGCCGAGGGAGACGGGCAGCTTGTCCCATGGAAGGATCCGGAGCGGGGCCTCGTCCGGACCATCCACGAGGAGAGCGACCCGGACGTGACGGAGGGTGCACGCTGGACGGGGCCGCGATACCCCCACGCGGTTCAGTTCCTGTACGAGGAGCCGATCTACGTAGGCGTCATCCTCCGAGGCGCTAGGGCCGAAGTGGAGGAGTGGACGGGCAAGCTCCAAGTGCGGCTCAGCGAGCTTCGCGTGCCGGTGTCGGCGAGCTAGGCGAGACAAACGGCACGTGCGCGTGTCTAGCTTGTGCGTATGTACCACCCAATGTTAGCCTAGTGCGACGCTCCTATCGTGCGGATTGAGGGGACTGCCCATGTACTCGAGGTATGCGGGACTCGCGGTGCTCATTCTGGGCCTCATGTCGCTGTCCTTCGTGGCGGGGGCGGGCCTACAGAGCCGTTTCGGGGTGATCGACGGTGGCCCCGCAGAGTACCGCGTTGCCCAGTTCCCCGGCGACATCCTCGCCGACGAGGGGGCTCTGTCGGCCCTACAGGCCAAGGAAGCGGCGAGCCTTACCCCCGTCGAGACCTTCTGGCAGGTGCTGAACAAGGTCCGGGAGCGTTACTACGAGCCGATCGAGGACGAGAACGAACTGGCCTATGGGGCGGCGAAGGGCCTCATGGCGGCCCTCGGCGACCCCTACTCCCGGTTCCTCGACCCGACGGACCTCGAAGCCTTCGACCGCGTTACCCAGGGCTCCCTGGAGGGTATCGGAGCGGTGCTGGCGCCGGGCGACATCGAGCAGATCGAATCGCGCACCGTGGTCATCCTCCGCCCCTTCCCCGGCGGACCGGCGGCTCAAGCCGGCATCCTGCCCGGTGACTGGATCATTGGGGTGGGGGACTCCACCGAGACCATGGAGAACGTCATCGGACTCACCGTGGATGAGGTGGCGAACCGTATCCGCGGGCCTCGGGGCACCCAGGTCTATCTGCGCATCGTGCGCGACTTGGGCTCGGACTCCTTCGATGTGGCCGTCACCCGTGATCGGGTGGAGGTTCCGGTCGTTGAGACCGCTCACTTCGGGAACGTCGCCTATCTGAAGCTCGACTCCTTCAGCGAGCGTTCGGCCGAGAAGATGGCCGAGGCGCTGACGGAGCTGGAGCAGGAGGAAGAGGCGGCGCTCATCATCGACCTCCGAGGCAACTCGGGCGGCCTGCTCGACGCCGTGCGCGATATCGTCTCTATGTTCGTGCCCACCGGGCCCGTCGTCTACGTCCAGGAGCGCCAGGGGAGCCCGAAGGAGCTGCCGGTTCGCAGTGAGCTGTACCGCGGCTACGAGTTCCCCATAGTCGTTCTCGTGGACGGCGCTTCGGCGAGCGCCTCGGAGATCCTGGCGGGCGCCCTGCGCGACAACGGTCGCGCCACCCTGATAGGCGCCACGACCTTCGGGAAGGGCTTGGTGCAGACGGTCATCCCGCTCGCGGACAATCGGACCGCCATGTCGATCACAACGGCGCGGTACCTGACTCCCGCGAAGACGGACATCAACAAGGAGGGCATTACGCCCGACTACGGGGTCATCCTGAGCCAGGAGAAGGCGATTGACCTGGCCCGGGGCGAGCTGGCCCACGCTGATGACGACCAGCTCCAAGCGGCCCTCACCTTCCTCCGCGAGGGCGAGATTCCGGCGGAGCTGCTGGCCTCGGCAGAGGAGATGAAGAAGAGTAGTCGGTTGGGCCCCGCGGACAGTGCGGGGGTCGCGCCCGATGAGCTGCCCGGCGCCACGCCCTAGCAGCGTCCGGCGCCTATGGTGTAACATGACGAGGCCTTGAGACGGGCCGGCTTGTGGCAGCACGCGGGTTGGCCATAGGGAGTGTTCCGTGTGGATCACACGGAGGAGAGCTACGAGGCAGCGGGCGATCCGTCGCTCGATGTGATCAGCGCGTACCAGCGTCGTGTGCGGCGCCTGCGGAGCCTGCTCCTCGCTGAGACCATCGTCTTCTTACCGCTGGTCATCATCCTCGCCACGATCCTGATCCTCGGTCGCGTAGAGCGGGGCCAGATGGCCGTCATCCGGTTCGGAACGGCTCTCGAGCTAGCCGTGGCGGACGAAGGCACCGCGTACAAGGTGCTGGAGCAGTACAAGAACGACTCGAGTGGCTACCGTCTGCCCACCCAGAGTATTGAGTACGATCCCCCGCCCCAGGTGAGCGTGCTGCCCCGGGGTGACGTTGAGCCTCTGAGCGAGATGGAAGCCCTGCGGGTTCTGCGCGACTCCGAGAACACCGACTTCCAAGTGCTCACCGACGCCGAGGTCCTGTTCGTGAAGGGCTCGCCCGTGGTCGCCGCGCCGCCCGATGGGGTGGTGCAGAAGGCCATCGACGCGCTCATCGCCCACTACTCGAGGCTCGAAGGGCTGGTGGCGGCGCCCAAAGTAGTCAGTGAGTTTGAGATCGTGAGCGAGCGCCGGCATCCCTCGAGGCTGAAGTTCAGCGCCGACGAGCTCGTGGCCGAGTTCGAGCGCGAGGTGGCTCCCGACGTGATCGAGCGAATTGGGCCAGGCGTCACGGTGCAGAGCGTCCTGAACAAGCACAGACTGACGCCCGAAGACCTGCAGGCCCGCAACCGGGACCTGGATCTCTCTACCGAGCCGCCCGATGGCACCGCCCTGTTGATATCTCCTGGTCGCGATGCGCTCGAGGTCGAGTACCAGACTCGTGAACAGAAGACCACGACCGTCCCGCCGCCCGTTCGGGAGATCCAGGACGCCAGCATGCCCAAGGGCGAGACGAAGGTCGAGCAGGAGGGGCGCGAGGGGACGGCGCAGGTGGTCCTTCGCATCACCCATCGGAACGATCGAGAAGCGGGCTGGACGGTGGCGGGCCAGGAGATCGTTGTTGAGCCGCGCGAGAAGGTAGTCCGCGTGGGTACCCGTGCCGCCGAGGGCGAGGCGGGAGCGGGGACGAGGTAGCGTACCGTGGCTGGTTCGCCGTGGGCCCAAAGTGCTAGGGTTGGTTTCGGCATCGTCGGCGCCGGGATGATCGGCCGGTTCCACTGCCAGGCCGTCCAGGCTATCGAGGATGCGCAACTCATCGGCGTCTGCGACGTGGTCCAGGAGCGCGCAGCGGGCCTCGCCCGTGAGTTCGACGCCCCCCATCACTTCACCGACGTCCGCGACCTGTGCGCCGCTAAGGGCGTCGACATCATCGTGATAGGCGTGCCTTCGGGCCTCCACTGCCAGGCCGCACTGGCTGCCATCGAGGCCGGGAAGCACGTCATCGTGGAGAAGCCCATCGACATCTCCCTCGAGCGCGCCGACGCGATGATCGCTGCCGCCCGCGAGGCCGGCGTCCTCCTCAGTGTCGTCTCCCAGAAGCGCTTCGAGCCGGCCACTCAGCATCTGAAGGCGGCGGTAGATGCGGGCAAGTTCGGCCGGATCGCCTTCGCTGATGTCTACGTGAAATGGTGGCGCACACCGAAGTACTACTCCCAGGGTGGCTGGAAGGGCACCAAGGCCATGGATGGCGGCGGGGCCCTCATCAACCAGTCGGTCCATCAGATCGACCTCCTGCGATGGATCATGGGTCCCGTTCGGCGCGTGTACGGCAAGGTTGACGCACGTGTCCATCCGATAGAGGCTGAGGATACGGCAGCCGCCGTCGTTGAGTTCGAGTGTGGCGCCATGGGAGTCATCCAGGGGAGCACGGCGAGCTACCCGGGCCATCCCGCCATCCTCGCCATCACGGGCGAGCTGGGTTCGGCGCGACTCGAGGACGGAACCCTCACCGAGTGGAAGATAGCGGGAGAAGAGGCGTGCGAAGCGGAGGTCCTCGAGTGTTTCGCGGGTCTGTCAGGCAGCGGGGGAGGGGACCCGGCCTCTATCAACGCCTGCGGACACGAGCTCCAGTTCCGGGACGTCATCGAGGCCCTCCGCACCGGGCGCCCGGCGCTCACCGATGGCGAGGAGGGTCGGAAGGCCCTCGAGCTGATACTGGCGATATACGAGTCATCAGACAAGGGCATGCCGGTAACCCTAGGGTCCCGATAGCAGCCCTCCATGCAACTCAGGCCGCGCTGCGGCCAGAACGAGGATGAGCACATGGCCAAGCTAGCTATCGCGGGCGGATCCCCCGTTCGCACCGAGCCGTGGGTCAACTGGCCCATCTGGGGCGAGGAGGAGGAGCGGCGTCTGCTTGAGGTGCTCCACTCCGGGGCATGGGGCAAGCTGTATGGCAAGGTTACCGAGGAGTTCGAGACGGCCTTCGCCGCCTACCAGGGGTGCCAGGAGTGCGTAGCCACGACCAATGGCACGTCGGCGCTGCGCGTCGCCCTGCGCGCCGTTGATGTGGAAGCCGGCGATGAAGTCATCCTGCCGCCCTACACCTTCCAAGCCACCGCCACATCGATCATGGCTGTCGGCGCCACGCCCGTGTGGGCCGATGTGAGCGCGGACACCTACACGTTGGACCCCGACGCCTTTGAGGCGGCCATCACTCCGCGAACCCGGGCGGTCATCCCCGTGCACGTGGCCGGTAACCCATGCATGATGGACGAGATCACGGCTATCGCCGAGAAGGCGGGTATCGCCGTGATCGAGGATGCTGCCCAAGCCCACGGCGCCGTGTACAGCGGCACGCCCGTGGGAGGGATCGGCGACGTTGGCTGCTTCAGCTTCCAGGCATCGAAGAACCTTAGTGGGGGCGAGGGTGGGGCGGTCACCACGAATGACCGTCTGGTCGCGGAGAAGGCGTGGTCGCTGCACAACTGCGGGAGAATCCGCAACGAGGGCTGGTACGAGCACGCGCTTCTGGGCTCCAACGTTCGGATGACCGAGTTCCAGGCGGCGGTGCTGCTGGGGCAACTCAGCAGGGCGGAGAAGCAGAACGCGCGCCGGTGGCGCAACTGGCAGATCCTGACGGAGCTACTCGAGGGCGTGGAGGGCGTCAGCGGCGTGCGTGTGCCGACGGCCGAGTGCCGATCCGCCGTGCACCTGTACCTGTTCCACTATGAGCCTCGCGCCTGCGGCATCTCCCGCGCCAAGTTCCTGGAGGCGCTCGGGGCCGAGGGCATCCCCGCATCACCCGGCTACAGCCCGCTCTACCGGGACGCCATGTTCGTCCGCAACAACGGGCCCTCGCCTGCAGAGCGGTTCCTGGGGCGCGAGCTGGACTACGGGAAGGTCGACTGCCCCGCATGCGAGCGGATCTGCACCGAGGAGGGGTTCTGGCTCTATCAGAAGCACTTCCTGGGTCCGGAGAGTGACATGGAGCAGATCGCGGAGGCGATTCGGAAGGTTCTAGACAACCGCAATGAACTGCGGTGAGGAGTCCCTGCAGGCACGGCTTGCCGACCACGGGTACCCGCTGGGTGATCCCCTGGAGGCGGCGTCGGGCCTGGGTCTGAGGATTGTGTTGGATCGGGGACCGGCCGAGTTCGGCGGGCTCCGGGTTGTGGCCGCCATCGACCGTGGTGTTATCCACGTCTACGAGCGGGCCATCGAGCGGCTGTCAAGGGAGGACGGAGAGGATCCGTCGCACCTAAGGCGCCTGGCCGTGGCCCACGAGGTGATCCACGAGGTCGCTCGGCGCAACCGGATGGAGCCTATCGAACCGACGGTCCACCGCCTTGCCCTTCAGTGGGTGAAGGCGCGCCGAGGCAGGCATGGAGGGCGCTTCGCGCCGTCGCACCCGCCGCCTGGCAATGAGCATTGGGGCGACGGCCCAAGGGAATGAGGCCGCTGGAGCGCGTTGGAGAAACGAGTACTGATCAGCATTGACCCTCGGGAGACGCGGCTTGCCGTCCTGGAGGGCGGCGAGCTCGTCCAACTACGCATCGAACGCGACGCCGTCGAGGTCGGTAGCATCTACAAGGGACGCATCGAGCGCGTCCTCCCAGGCATGGATTCCTGCTTCGTCGACATCGGTCTCGACCGAAACGCCTTCATGCACGTCTCGGACTTCATCGAGGCTGAGGAAGCGGCCAAACAGGCGGATGAGAAGACGAAGCGGCGCCGGCGCCCGCGAGCGGGCAAGCCCAGCCGCGAGTTCATGCCGCCCATCACGGATGTGGCCCACGAGGGCGAGGAGATCCTCGTCCAGGTCGCTCGCGCTCCCCTCGGCAGCAAGGGTGCTCGGGGGACTACCCGTATCTCCCTCCCAGGCCACCACGTCGTGCTGCTACCCGTGGGCTCCGACCATGTGGGGGTCTCGCGGAAGATCGAGAGTGACTCGGTCCGCGGCAGGCTGAAAGAGTGGTCCAAGGAGATCAAGCCCCGGGGCTACGGCATGATCGTCCGCACCGAGGCGGCGGGCTGCACCAAGGAAGACCTCGAAGCGGACGTGGAGCGGCTGCGCAAGACGTGGCGGCGCATCAAGGACGCCTACCGCAAGAAGGCGGCCCCCGCCCTGCTCCACGAGGATCTGTCCCTCGTTCAGCGGATGGTCCGGGACATGTACACCGACGAGGTCAAGGAGATCATCATCGACTCCGAATCGGAGTGTGAGACCGCCCGCGAAGCCCTCAAGGACATCTCGAAGAGCGCCGTGAAACGCTGCACCCTCTATCGGGGAGACAAGCCCCTCTTCGAGGCGTACGGCGTGGAGGCTGAGCTCGAGAAATCCCTCCGCCGGCGCGTGCCCCTCCCCTCAGGTGGCAATCTGAGCATCGACGAGAACGAGGCGATGACCACCATCGATGTCAACACGGGGAGTTTCGTGGGGAGCACGAGTCTCAACGAGACCATCGTCCAGACCAACCTGGAGTCGGCCAAGGAGATCGCTCGCCAGCTCCGCATCCGCGACATCGGCGGCATCATCATCCTGGATTTCATCGATATGGATGTGGCGGAGCATCGTCGCCAGGTTATGGATGCCCTGGAGAAGGAGCTCGCCAAGGACAAAGCTCGCACCCGCATCGTTCACCTCAGCCCCCTCGGTCTGGTGGAGATGACGCGGAAGCGCACGGGCCAGTCGCTCCTCCAGAACCTTTGTCGGACCTGCTCGGCCTGTGAGGGCCGCGGCAGGGTACCCTCGGCGGAGACGCACGCGGCCCAACTGGAGCGCGAGTTGAGGCGGCGCGTGAAGGCCTCCAAGCCCGAGGCTTTCGCTGTCTTCGTGGGGCTGGACATAGCCTGGGAGCTGATAGGAGACAAGGGCGAGGCGGCGGATCGACTGGAGGAGAGCCTGGGGGCGCAGATCTTCGTCCGTGTGGATGCCTCGGCTACGAGCGGCAAGCCCACGATACTCCAGGGCAAGGCCGCTGAGATGGAGGCCCAACACCATCCCTTCCGAGTGGGGCAGATGTACCACTGCCGCGCCACGCAGGTTAGCGCCGGCGATGGGTCGCATCGGCTGGTAGCCGAGGCGGAAGGCTACCTTCTCCTCCTCGAGGGCGTCGCGAAGCGGCCTGACGGGCTCATCACTGTCGAGCTCACCCAGGTGCACCGATCCTTCGCCCTGGCGCGGCTCGTCTAAGGGCTGAGGGCACGGGGATGTCGTCGCGTAGTCAGGCAGAGGAACGCCGCGCCATCATCACGGGGGCCTCCAGTGGCATCGGTGAGGCCTTCGCGCGCCGTCTGGCGGCCGACGGGTTCCACCTCGTCCTCGTCGCTCGCCGCCAAGCGCGGTTGGCCCGTCTGGGTGACGAGCTCCGCGCCGCCCACGGGGTCGAGGCGGAGGTCCTCGCCGCCGACCTTAGCAAGCCTACGGACGTGGAGCGCGTCGTGTCCCTCATCGGCGATATGCCTCCGCTGAGCCTCCTGGTCAACAACGCTGGCTTCGGCAGGCCGGGGCGGTTCCACGAACTGGATCCGGCCGCCCATACCGAGATGCTACAAGTGCACTGCTCCGCCACAGTGCTACTGACCCGGGCCGCCTTGCCGGGCATGGTGGCCAGCCGACGCGGCGGCGTGATCAACGTGTCGTCGATCGCGGGGCTCCTCGGCGAGGTTGGCGGGCCCATGTACAGCGCGACGAAGACCTTCCTCGTTCAGTTCACGAGGAGCCTCCACTCTGAGCTGCGGGGCACGGGGGTACGGGTCCAGGCGCTCTGCCCCGGCCTGGTACGGACGGAGTTCCACGACCAGAAGGGGTACCATGGCGTGCGCGACGCGAGGTATCCCCGTTGGTTCTGGATGCGTCCGGTGGACGTGGTATCGGAGTCGCTCGCTGCCCTCGACCGGGGCAAGGTGGTTCTGGTCCCCGGCTTGCGCTACCGGCTCCTGCTGGCCATGGTGAACAACCCCATCGGTCGAGCTCTCGCGGACCGCTATACGGACCGCCTGGTCCAGCGCTAGGCGTACAGTGAGGTCTCTCCCCCGATGAGATCCTCCAGGGCGGCGGATGTGGCCCGCACGGCATCGATCTCCTCCGCCAGCTCCTGGCGCTCCAGATTCGTCACTCCCCGTTCCGATGTGGCGAACTTGAGCACCCGGGTCTGCAGTCCCTCCAAGGTGGTCTGGATGTTCAGGATAGCCGCCTCGCACCGAAGAGCGGCTCGCCGCAGATCCTCCAGGTCGACGATCCTGCGGTCTACCGAGGCGATGGCCTCGTCGAGCTGCCGGCGGATCACCGGATCATCCGACTCGTCGCGGCGCCGCGCCAGAGCTGCCCGGTCCTCCTCGATGCCAGCTAGATCGGCCATTTCGCGGTGGTCCAAGGCGCGCTGGTAGTTCTGGGCGAGGCGTACGGCCCGGGCAGTGAGGTCGGAGACCTCATCGACGACGGGCGCGAGGGCCGCGCGCACCTCGGCCACGCGCGTCCGCGACAGGCGGCGGATCTCCGACTCCAGGGCCACGACGCCGTCGGCGAGTTCCCGAGCCCTGCCTCGCAGTTCGGCGGGCAGACGTCGAGCCCCGCGTGGCGCTCTCGGCCCGCGAGACCACGCCAAGAGCAGGCACCCGACGGCGGCCAGGTACAGGAGGGTGGCGACGGGAACGGCAGCCTGACGAAGGGAGGGGGCGGAGAGAAGGCCCACGGCGAGGCCGAGGAACGCCAAAGGGTGCAGTAGCGCCCGGACAAGGAGCTTGCTGGTTGAGTCGCGCTCGGGATCCTGGCCGCTATCGACCATCATCGTCACCGCCATAGGGCACAGTAGAGCCTAGCGCCACCCGGCGCCACTCCAGACGCGGGGGACGGCGCCGCGTCACACCGTTTCGAGTCCTAACGGCTGGGCGGTATGGCGCTCCGGCCCGACGCTGCTCCCGGGACGGTACCGGCGGCCGGTGGTTGGGGCACAGTCGGCGGCTGTCCAGGGGGAGGGGCGCCCGCGCCGAGCTGTCCGACGCCAGGCTGTGAGGGGGCGGGTAGCGTCGGCGCCTCGACCCCGGGAGGACCACCGGAGCCCGGGATCATTCCTCGGCCTTCAGCATTGGAGGCTCCTTGAGGCACGTTCTCGACCCACTCCCTGCCCGTGAGGTTCACCGACTGCGCCTGCTGACGCCTGATCAGGGAGAAGCCGCCTATGACCACGACGACGCCCAGCGCGATGAGCCAGAGGCGCCACATCGTGGTGAAGCGCTCCTCCTTGCTCTTGGCCCCCCACCAGTCCTTGAGCCACGAACTGGCTTGTTCGAGGGCGCCTTGCTCTTGCGGGGCTGGTGAGTTGGTCATCGGATCCTCCTGGTCGCTGTAGGGTCTAGTTGATGCGCCAGTCGATCACATCGACGGAGAGCATCGTGCCCTTCATCGCCTTGGCATGGGTGTCCGCGAACAGGACATTCATCATCCCATTGTGGCGCTCGATGCCGAAGGGGCCGCCGCCGGCCAGCATGGTCTGGATCCAGACATCATGGGTGATCGGCGGCGACATGTACCAGTTCTCATTGGGTCCCGAGACGGGTTGCACGTTCGTCTCCATGAGCACGGCCTTGTCGGCGGGACGATTGATCGAGCCCACGCTCGACGAGTAGCCCAGCACGGGAACGATGCCGTTGACGGGGTCGGCCACGTACATGAGGTCCGCCGGGAACCAGTTGATGCCGATGCCCCCTTCGCAGTTGAACGCATCGGGCGGGCTGTAGGGCGACGGAGCATCGTACCCGTAGAAGTGCCCAATAGGCGCACTGGGGCACATGAAGATCTGGGTGTTCTTGACGTACGGCATGAGGAGCTCGGCCCACCAGACGTCGCCGTACTGGCCGAATCGGTTCGTGATGAGCCCCGCGCGCACAGGCACGACCCGCTCGTCGTAGTCCATGCTGTACATCATCCACGCGGTGCCGATCTGCTTGTTGTTGGATAGGCACGAGGTCTGCCGGGCCTTCTCCCGCGCCTTCGCATACACGGGAAACAGCATCGACGCCAGGATCGAGATGATCGCCATGACGACAAGCAACTCGATCAAGGTAAAGCCTCGTCTGGGACCGCGGATCATTCCGGTACCGCCTTTCCGAAGTCCCGCTCGCCCCGCCAAAGGCAACCAGGGACACCACATTGACGATTCGCCCTGAACGGCTCGTCTCCTGGCGGCGCGCCAAAGCAAGTGAATCGTTGTTGGCTCTCACCGCCCATATACCCATTCCGTAGCCGAGCCAATGCCCTCGGTTTCCGCAAGCTGTGCGGCGGTAGAGGAAGGCGTATCCCCCCTCGAAGCCGAATGCCGCGGAGGAATGTAGTAACTGATCAGACGCCGAACCCATACGGAGTACTCGGGGGTTCATCCGTGTCTGCACCAGCGTGAGGGAGGGGTTCCTGGGATGTCCACCGGTGAAACACAGGGACACGGAGTCGGCGGCGAACTGAAACGATCCGGCCTGGTTGGACCAGCCCTGGACCGCCTGGAGCAGGAAGTCAAGCGCCAGTTCAAGGAGTCCCTTGAAGCGATCATTCGGGACCAGGGTTCCCCTCGCAGTGCCCTCGCCCGGCGCGTGGCCTCCGACGATGATCTGCGATCCCTCGCCGACGATCCACCCCAGGACCTGGTGGCCGTCTTGGGTCCGATCCTGTGCCCGATGCTGAACTGGGTGCGCATGTTCGACGCGGGTCGATCCACCAAGGCGCGGAAGGGGTGGGAGCCCTCGGAGAGCTTCGAACGCGGCCAAAGGGCCCTCCTGAACGGCTGGTATGACGACGCCCTCGACGCCTTCCGTCAGACCGTCGAGAAGGATAACCCCGAGGACTTCCAGGCCCTGTTCGCCCTCGGCCAGTTGCTCATCTACTGGGAAGACGACGCTGCCGCCGCGCTGCCCCTGCTGGAGCGCGCGGCCCGCTACGCCGTTCCCATGAACGCGCAGCCGTGGATGAAGCGGTTCGCCGCCGAGTCCTTCCTGGCGTGTGCGGGGCTCTACGCCGATCTGAACCACAACTACGATCTGGCGCTGAAGCAACTCGACCACGCGGAGCAGCTCACCGAGCCCCGGCCCGAGATCGATCTCGCGCGAGCGAAGATCGCGGCCCGGGCGGGGCGACACATCGACGTAGGCCCTGCGGTGCAGCGCGCCGTCAGCGCCGAGTGGCTGTATGCCGTGCAGGTGGCCCTCGACCCCGAGTTCCCCCAGGAGGTTTTCGAACCCGTCATCGAGGCGCTGGATGGAGAGAGGCAGCGCATCCGTCAGGAGGCCCTGGGGCGCGCCGACGCCGCAAGGAACTGCGCGGCGGAGGCCCTGGAAGGCGCGGATCTCGAGTACGGCAGCTCCATGCTCAGAGACAGCGCGTCCAGAGTTCAGGCAAGGCTCAGCAAGCTCGACGAGTACACTTCCGAGGCGGCGGCCAGCCTGCTCAGGGACCTGTCCCTCGCCGAGAAGATCGAGGAGCAGGCCGCCGCCATCGAAGTGGCTGCCCAGGAGTTCGAAGCGGCCCGGCGGACGGTGGAGGAGGAGATCAGGCGCGCGAGCGTGGGCGAGCAGATGCTGGAGCTTCAGACCCAGAAGGACGAGGTCGACAAGCGGCTCATGGTGCTGATGGATACCCTGGGCGAAGGGGAGCGACGCCTCGAGGACCAGAGGAAGAAGACCCTAGAGCGGGCCCGGCAGGAGATCATCCAGGGCGGCATCATGCGGCTCGTATGGCTGGTCGTGCCGGTGCTTCTCCTGGTGCTGTTCTACCAGTACACAACGATCTCGGTGAGCCCTCAACTCACGATCAAGTTCGGGAAAGCCGCGACGGCGCCCGCCGTCACTCCGTCAGAGCCATCCGGCGCAGCCCCCCAATCCCCGCTTATGCCCCGCGAGGCCACGGAGGGAGAGGACTCTGTGGGGCTGACCGACGTCCATGGCCCCGTCCTGGCGCAGACCATGACCCCGACCCAGACGAAACAACAAGCCGCCAGCGGATCGTCCGGGCCCAGCTACCACGCCGCCCTAGACGGGTGGGTGTGGTTCCTGTTCTTCGTCTACGTGTTGGGTATGGCCGGACTGACTGCGAAGGGGCAGTGGGAGGCGCTGCAGGAGCGAGAGCGGTCCATCGAACGGAATATGGAGCAGGAGCGCGAGAAAATGGAGCGGGACGCTCAGCTGAAGCGAGGCCCGCTCGAAGACCGGCAACGCGAGCTCACGCGGCGCATCAACGAACTCCGCGAGCAGCTCTGACCGCAGGGGCGGAGCGCACGCCTAGCCGGCTACCGCGACCTCCATCTTGAGGTCGTCGATCACGATCTCGAGAGAGCCCATTCCGCCCATGGTGAAGCGGGACGTGACGCTCATGCGCGCCCGCGTGCCCAGGATCGCGCCATCCTCGATGCGAGTGGACTGGAGTATGCCGCCCTTCACGGTGAAGGTCGTGCTCGGCGCGTCAGCGCCGCCCTGAGTCGTCCCGCTCGCGGCGAGCGTCGTATCGGTGAGCGCCACCTGCATCCCAGCGCTCTCGTAGATGCCGACCAAAGTGGTTTCGGCGTCCACGCTGAGGGCATCGTCCATGATCCTCAGGCCCGAGGAGGCATCCCACTTGTCGCCCAACACCACGGGCGCCTGGGCATACGGAATACGGACCAAGCCCGCCGCCACGAAGTCAACGGGGTTGGGCATGCCCGGACCCGCCTCCGCTGCGGAGCTGGAGGAGGAGTTGAGGAGCTCCCCGCGATCGTTGTAGGTGAAGGTCTGCACCTGGTTCGTGACATCGCTCGGGGCGTTCTCGCTCCGGCCCCCGGCCACGGCCACGAGCCGCGTGAACTGCCTGGTGACGACGACGCGGCCGCCACTCACCGACTTGACCGTCTCCAACAGGGTCCCCTCGAGCTTCAGGGCCTGGGACTGGGAGGCGCCACCACCTCTGATCTGCAAGTCCGCCTCGATCTTGACATCGTACTTGACCGAAAGCCCCTGCTCCGGAGCGTACCGCAGGGTCAGCGGTTCATCAGCAACGGCCTGCCCCGCGAGAGCCAGCAGGGCGATCGTGGGGAGGCACCATCGAGCTAGCGCGACTCTCACTGGCCTCCCTCCTCATCATAGGTCACGAGGCACTCGAGCGTGTCGACATTGAGCGTCGCGGAGGCCCCACCATTCCCCATGCCGATGTCCACTCGCGCCTTGCCTGATGACTCAGTGCGTGCCACGAGACCGTTCGCCACGGCCGACCACTGCTTGACCTTGATCTCGGCCCCGTAGCGGATCTTGAGGCTCATGCCTTGGGCCTGTGGAATCGAGACCTGCTCCTCGGACTCGCTCATCAGGCTCACCACGGACTCGATCACGGCAAAGCTGGGGTTGCCAGTGGTGATCTCCACCACCTTGGAGGGGGCTTGGATGGCCGTGATGCCCTTCATGATCCGCAGGTCCGGCCCGGCATCCCACTCCATGCCAACGGCAAGGTCTCCCTGGGGATACGGGATCACTATCTGCTGGAAGAAGGTGAGGAAGAGGGGATCCACCTGCTGGCTGACGGGATCCAGAGGCAGAGGTGGAAGTTCGTGGGCCGCTACATCACCGATAGCGAGAAGGCGGCCTCGGAGGTCGCGGATGTAGGGTAGGGGCTCGCTCTGGGCGACGCTCGGGTCGGGTTTGAGGGAATCGGCCGACTCGCCGACCTGAAGCAGCCTGAGTGCCCGACTGAGCAGCCTCTCTCCATCGGGCCCTACCTGCTCGACCTTATCGGTGTAGCGCCCCTCCGCCACCAGTGAGAGCGGCTGGCTCCCCACGCCGGGGAGGATGATGTTGCCCTGGAGGGTGCTCTGGAAGCGATAGGGCACGGCGACGCCAGGCTCTGGGTCAAGAACGAGCGGCCCTGCTATCGCGGCGCTCACCAGAAGGAGCGACGCGCAGGCCATCACGACGTGCAACTTGCCGGATCTCATGGGACCACTCCTGCATCTAAGGCATGGCCAACCGTACAGCGAGCACACAGAGGACAACACTGCGGCAACGCGCGGAGGGACTATCACCACATCCCCGCACGTCCTTAGACGCTCGGGGACCGCTGTAGGCTCCAAGCTCCGCCCAACAGCTTACCGAGACACCTCAGTCATCTCCAGTACTTGCGCTTCGAGCCTGAGCCCTGGAGCGCGCCTAAGGGCGTGGTCGCCGGGTCCCGTCTCCCGAAGGGCCGCCTGGGCCGCTTCGAGGAGAGCCTCTGCCGAGAGAGCATCCAGTGGGAAGACGGCTATCCCGCTCCGAAGCGCGACGCTCCTTGAGCGTGGTCCCCTTGCACCGACGCGCTCACGCTGAACCCGACGCGCCAAGCGCTCGATGACGCGGTCGGTCGCGTCAGCGGTGTGGGGGAGCATGATGCCGAAACCAGCGACTCCATACCGAGTCACCACGTCGCTCTTCGTGTCCGCCGGAGCCGAGACTATGCCTACGAGATACGGCCTCCGAGGACCCGATGATACACCTCGGCTAGGCGTTCGGTGCAGGCCTCGATGCCGTACCTGGTGACCAACTGCCGTGCCGCGGCGACAATCCGGTGGCGTTCGTCTTGGTGGCTGATGAGGCGCTCAACGGCATCGGCGATGACTGGAGGGTCCTCCACAGGCACATTCAGCGAGGTGACGCCATCTACGAGCAACTCCTCGCAGCCGCCCACCGTAGTACCGACCACGGGGACTCCCGCAGCGAAGCCCTCGAGCAGCATCCGCGGGAGGCCCTCATGCCGCGATGGATGCACGAGCACATCCACCGCGCCCAACACGGCCGCTACATCCGCACGGAACCCCTCGCGCCGAGTCGCGGCCGCAGCCGGCCCGGCCGCCAGCCGGCCCTCTACCTCCCTCGCCAGCGGCCCGTCACCCACGAGGAGATAGCGGCAGGCCGCCGGACGGCGCCGCTCAAGGGTGTGGATCGCCTCCACGAAGGTGAACGGGTCCTTCTGACGGGAGAGCCGGCCGACGAAGGCGATGAGGGGGCGATCCCGTTTCCACTCGAGAAGCGCTGGATCGGGCTCCCTGGCCGCTGCCTCGACGTCTGCCACATCGATACCGGCGGGCACGCACTCGTACTGCTCCGCACGGCCGATGCCCGCTGCCAGACCCAGCCACGTGTCGCTCTGACACACCGTCAGGAGGCGCTCGCACCATCTCGCGGCACGCGCTTCCATGTGCCGATAGCAGAACGCGGCGACCGCGGGCCGTTGATGCGGGAAGCTCCAGCCATGGACGTGATGCACAGCGGGCACGCGGCGCTTGTGTGCCATGCGACGCCCCAAGAAGCCCGCCTTCGCCGTGTGCGTGTGGACCAGGTCGGGTCGCCAGTCATCGATCACGGCGGCGATCTGCCGACCGGCGGCACGGTCTCGCGAGGGATGGGGCGTGCGCGAGAGGTCTGGGGACCGCAGAAGCTCGATGCCATCCGCTCTACAGAGGGGCTCCAGAGAGCCCTCGCACTCCGGCTCGGGCCCAGAGAGGACCCTGAACTCGAATTCCTTGCCCGTGAGGAGCCTGCAGACATCGAGCACGAAGCCGCCCGCGCCACCCACGTTCATCCGCGTGATGATGTGGAGGACGCGGATCGGGCGACTCACGGCTCCTCGGCCTCCTCCTCGGGGTGGGTGAACATCGGCCTCATCCCCACCACCTCTTCGCCCGTGGGCTCCAGAAAGGGGACACCGCCACGGATGAGCCATGCGTGGCCGCTCAGGTCGGCGCCGTCTCGCCTGACGCCGACGACAAGGCCCACGTCGCCGAAGCCGTGTCGCCGAAGCAGCTCGAACAGGGCCAGGGAGCGGGTCCAGCAGTTGCTGCGCACGGGGAACCACGGCCTCGCCAGCCACCACCACACGTACCGCTGGAGAGCGTCCGCGTGGTCCTCCTGCGGGACTCCACGGACGGGAGGAGTGAAGCGTCGCAGCAGCTCGGGCACAGGCAGTCGCGCCTTCAGGTATTGCGCGGCCCAGAGCCGTGCTGCGACCCTCAGGAACTCCCACACATCACTCAGGCTGCGGAAGTTCTCGCTGAGCTTCGACACTGCCTGCGGCCCCCTCTGCTATCCCGCGTCCGTCGCTGTCTCTAAGGCCCGCAGAATCATCCGCCCGCCCCTGGCCGGATCCAGGGCTACGTCACGGCCTCCTCGGAAGGTGACGAGCGGGCACTCCTCGACCAGCCTTCCCAGCGCCGCCGCTTGGCGGCCGAAGCCCGCGCGATCGGCCGTGAGCAGGGGGCTCTGTCCCAAAGCGCGAGCCAGGGCGTCGGAGCGGCGCGCCGGCGCCATCACACTGACCGCCGAAGCCTCCCTGGAGGCCAGGACCACCAGGCGCAAGGGCGGGCGAAGCTCCCCGGGGGCGCGGAGGGACTCGCGAGTGACCACAACCTTGGGGAGCGCCTCGTCCTCCCGCCGCTCCAGCACATGGTACATGGCTCCTGGCCGCACTTGATCGATGGGCAGCGAAGCGGTGCGCACGAGGGCACGGCCTCGTATCGCCGTTTCGGTGGGTTCGAGAAGGGCCCAGTCGTCGGTCAGCACACCCATGCCCGCCTCCGCCATGCCCAAGGAGAGGGTGCTCTTGCCGGCTCCCGTCTGGCCGATGACCAACACCCCCGCGCCCCGGTACTCGGCCAAGGCCGCATGAATCGCGAAGAGGCCACGGCACCGCAGCATCTCGGCCAGGGTGATACTGAGCAGGTCTCGGATCAGCTCGGAGTCACGCACGGCGCTGTCCGCGATGACGAACCGGGCCTCGCCCTCGTCGGGCCGTGCCGTTCCGCTGGCATGAGCGTGAGACACGAGCAGCTCGCCCCGGCGGCGCTGAAACCGGTAGCCCAGGGCGCTGCGCTCATCCTGGGCGTCGCCCGCCTGCTCCGGGGCTCCGGCCTCGAACAGGAACCGCAGCGTGCCGGCCGCGCCGACAGGCAGCGGGCCCTCCAGATACTCGATGTAGTGGGCCAGAACCCCGCGTATGGAGGGGTGGGGTGCGCGGATCTCCACGTCCCACTCGCCCAGTCGATGGCTGAGATCGGCCACGGTCATACCCATCCCTCGACTCGCGGTCCCCGAGTGGCATGCCAACCTGCCACATCAGGAAGCCCAGCGTAGTCGCCAGGTCGGCCCTCCCGGACACAGAAGACGGCGTGCTGCTGGTCGGCGGAGCGCTTATGAAGGAAGTACCAGCCACTCCGTATCGCGGGCGTGTCGACGCGGTCGACGGCGATGAGCGCCCGCAGCCGCTCGCGGAGATCGCTCACTCCCGCCACGCCGGACATGACGGAATCCGTGTAGGCGATCTGGCTGTCGATCCAGGCCCGGGTCTCCGGCGACTGCTGGGCCTCCAGCCAGTGGTACGGGTCAGGCACCTCCACGCCGTGGAGGATGTCGACCACGTCCTCGCGCCTCGTAGGAGGCGCGTCCGGGGATGCTCCGATCAGCCAAGCTGCCGTCCCCATGGTAACCACGGCCTGATCTCACCTCTCTGTGGCGGCTTGTGCGGCGGACCGCCCGCTATGTCAGTATCGGAAGAACCGGCAAGCGGAGGCCCACCGGCCCTGTAGCTCCACCCGCGCGATGCCCCCCGAATGGAGCCTCTCCGCCGCCGTGGCGGCCTCGGAGACGAGGTCCCGATCCTCGGCGAGGACAACAGCCCGGCCGTTGGTGCGCAGCACTCTCGCGATCTCGCTCAGGGCCTCTCGGTACAGGCTCCGCAGGTCTCGGACCCCTATCTTGACGCCGAAGGGAAGGTTGGTTACCACGACGTCCACGGACTCATCCCCCAACGGCAGGCGCTTGGCGTCCCACCGGCCGATCAGCCGAGGCTGATGGCGAGGTCCGACGTTCGCGACCGTTGTGGCGACGGCGATCGGGTCGATGTCGCCCATCAGGATGCCCGCGTAGGGGAGCCCGTAGTGAGCGCGCTCGAGGCCGATGGTCCCACCGCCACAAAGCGGGTCGCAGAACACCTCGTCCTCCTGAGGCCTCGCATAGCGGACCAGACACGCGGCCGCGGCGGCCCTGAGCGACCCCTGGATGTGCTCGACCTTGTAGGAGCGATGGCGATGCTCCTCGGGAGAGACGCGAACATCGACGGACAGAGATCGCGCGCCGGCCGTGACCCAGATCTCGAGCCCAGCGCCCTCCTCGACCCTTCGGAACCGTCCACCGAGGATCCGGGGTATCTCCCTCTCCGCCTTGTCGCGAAGGTGCTGACGCGGGTAGGGGTAGCTGCCCTCCATGCGGGTAACGACGCGTACCGTTCGCGCGCGCCCCAGGTCGGCCGATCTCGCGCGGCTCGCCGCAGCCCACAGGTCGGGCACGGCACGCTCAACGGCCGGTAGCAGCTCGCGCGGACCGGCCCGCTCGCCGGGGAGGGACGGGAGATCGACGACCCGGAGGAAGCAAAGCTCGGCGCAACGGAGAACCAGTGGATCCACATCGCCCTCTGGGCGGAAGCGGATCTCACCCGGCGAGTTGGACATGGCGACGACGCCGAGGCGCTCACGCACCTCATCACAGGCAAGTCCCTCGAGTCCGCGAGGAGCCAGCCCGATCCACTCAGGTTCGTTGGGCTTACGCGGGCTACGAGGCCCGCGCCGACGTCGGCTCATGTGGCTCCGGTTCGCCCCTCCGAGCGAGCCCGGCTGCCAATAGGCTTCGTCCGGCGGACGCCGTTCCCTGCGCGCCGCAGGAGGCTCACTCGATCACGAGGGAGACGACCTTCATCCCACCGTCACCCTTGAGTCCGACTATCACGGACTGGCCGTCAGCATTGGCGTAGGTGACCTTCGTCAGTGCCATGCGGTAGACGTACGTGATGGGAGCCTCCGCGACCGGTCCCGTTGGCAGGTAGACCTCGACCGGCGCCGGGGCCATCTGCGGGGAGGCAGAGGGTGGCCGTACCCTAACCGCGCCCTCCTCGTCGACCTCCACGAAGACTCCCGGCGCGATCGCCTCGGCAGCCGCGCTATCACCGGCCTGAATCGCGGCCACGAAGCGCTCCACCGCTGCCCGGGGGGTCGCCTTGTCCCACGGACGGACCTTGAACAGGCCCGTGAGCTCGCTCTGATAGTAGGCCACCGCGCAGACGGCGCCCACGCAGAAGACAACCACGAGCCCCAGAGTTAGCATCCGGCCTAGTGACGAGCGCTTCGGTGTCACTGGACCGGAGCCGCTCTCCGGAGGGTTGTTCCCGGCGTTGCTCGCCGGATTCTGATCGGACATCTGCGGTTCTCCCCCATGCTAGCTTGGGATCATCGATGCGGCGCACGTCGAAATACGTACGAACTGCGTGCAATAGAGGGAAGTCTAATAGAACAAACAGAGAATAGCAGCTTAGTCGCCATACGCGCAAAGCGTGGACGGGGCATCGAGGAGTCTAGCCATGAGAGGAGGGACACCGTTGCGGAGAGTCATTGTGTTGCTTCTGGCCGCGGGGGCTATTGCCATGGTGCTCGCAAGCTGTGGCGGGAAGAAGCAGACCGCCCAGACCGAGGAGCCTCAGGGCCAGGAACTGATGAAGCAGAACATGATGCAGGGACAGCAGCTCATGCAGAAGGCCCAAGGTGGGGGATAGCACAGTGCGGGAAGTGGCCTGAGTGATGGGCCTAGGGCGTCTCGTTGTTCAAGGGGAGGTACACGATGCTTAGGACGCGCAAGCGTGGTTTCACGCTGATCGAGCTTCTCGTTGTTATCGCAATCATCGCCATTCTGGCGGCAATCCTGTTCCCCGTCTTCGCGAAGGCCAGGGCCAAGGCCCGCCAGACCTCGTGTCTGTCGAACGTCAGGCAGCTGTGCACGGCGTGGCTCAGCTACTCCGAGGACTATGACGGCACGTTCCCGATAACCACTCCGGGCTGTCGCGCCAGCGTGGCGCCGCCAGGCCAGGGGGGCAACCATCCGGGCACCAACCCGTGGTGGACGGCGACCGAGCCGTACATCAAGAGCGGCCAGATCCTCATGTGCCCCGCTTCCGCCATGGAGTGGATCAACAACGGCGGCGGGTGTGGCGGCGGCCATTGCGGCAAGCGCGTGCCGGGCCAGACCGGTCTGAACTACGGCGCCGGCATCGCCATCGGCTCCAACTACGCGGAAGACGGCAACACCACTTGCTGCCGGGGCACCGGTGGTAGGATCGACCGCCTCGCGTTCCCGGCAGAGAGCTTCGTTCTTGCTGACGCCGCCAGGGCGAACATCGGTGGCGGCCTATGGGAGAACGGCGCCGTGTGCGCCGGCTCCACGACCGACGGTATCTGCGCCCCGATCGCCTTCGCCAACTACATGACCGGTTGCCCACAGCCGGGCTGCGCGCCGACGATGACCTATAGCCAAGTGCTGCAGGCCCGCGGCATCGACTCCGATACCGCCGCCCGCCACAATGGCGGCAACAACATCGGCTTGGCCGACGGCCATGCCAAGTGGTTCAAGAACGAGAACACCAAGGGCCGGGCTGCGGGCGGCCCGATCCGGTTCAATGGCCTCGAACTCTACAACATGAGCTAGATGGCTTGTTCCACAGGGCTCTAGGAGACCATCGGGGGCGCCGCAGCGGCGCCCCCTGTGCTTTGTGTTCGCGTTTCCCGGCCGCTGCCACCCCGTGCCGTACCTGAATCTTGCGACAATCGTGCCCCACTCGCCTTGGTAACTGCGTATTACAGCTATACACTGACAGCGATCCTGTGGGCTCCATTGACCGCCCCAGCGCTCGGTCCGCCGGGTAGCTCGAACGCGCAAGCGAAGGGAAGAGCGTCATGCCGCGCTTCGTCCGGATGTTACTGGCCCTCTCCATCTGTTCCGCCCTGGTCGCCTGTGGCTGCTCGAAGAAACAACCCGCCGCGCCGGAGGGCTTCAGCCCCGTGGTGCCGCTGAAGCTCGCACAGCCGCTCTCGGTGCTCGCTCCGACGGTCCTAAAGCGTCCCCTTGTGCAGATGCATGAGCGGATGGGAGAACCTGGGAGGAACGTGAAGCTGGAGACCCTCGTCATCGACGAGTTGGTGGCGAAGCTGAAGGACGGCACGGCGAAGGCCGACGTGCTGCTGATCCCCTCTGGCCGTGCTCTGGAGGCGGCGCTCGAAACGGGCGCGCTAGAGGGTGAACCGACGGAGCCGATCGCGAGGATGATCGCGGTTGTCACCACGGCCCAGGGCAGTGGCGTCAAGATCAAGGCGCTGGAGGACCTCGCGAGCGAGTCCGTGGGGAGCATTGCCGTGGCCGATCCCGCCTACGATGCGGCGGCGGGTCTGTTCATGGACGCAATCGAGGCCCGTGGCCTCTTGGAAGCGGTGGAGCCGAAGATCGTGACGGTAGCGTCGCCCAGAGCGGGCATGCAGGCCGTCGCCGACGGTGAAGCCGACGCGGGGGTTAGCTACCTGCCCTCGGTCATGTTCGGTGGACACAGCGGGACATGCTCTATCGCGTGCTTCCTGCCAAAGGAGTTGCCCCACGCGGCCGATGTCGTGGCCGTGAAGTTCGCGGGGGCTTCCGATCAGGTGGACGCCTACTTGACCGCGCTGAACTCGCCTGAAGCGCAATCCGTGCTGGCGTGTGGCGGCTTCGAGCCGACGGTGTCGAAGGATCGCGGAGATGCGGCCAAGACGCTCCTCATCCCGTGTGGCGCGGGCCTCCAACCAGCGATGGATGCTATCGGCAAGGTCTATTACGAGCGCACGGGCGTCCGGCCAGACTTCTCCTACGCGGGATCGGGGATGCTCCTGGCGACCCTGGACTTCACTCGACGCGGCGACCTCTACATGCCCGGGGAGGCGTTCTGGGTCACCATGGCCGAGGATCGGGACCTTGTGAGCGACTCGCGCCCGGTGGTCTACTTCACACCGGTCATCGCCGTCCCCAAGGGCAACCCCGGGGGCATCGAGTCGCTGGAGGATCTCGCCAAGCCCGGGGTGCGCGTCGCCATCGGCGACCCCCAGGCCTTGGCTATCGGGCCGGTCACCCAGCGTATCCTGGAGAGGGCGGGTATCAAGGAGGCTGTCGACAAGAACGTCGTCATGCGGGGCGGCTGCATCCCCGAGTTGGCCAACTGCATCTCGATGAAGGGCGCCGATGCCTGCATCCTGTGGGACGCCGTAGCCGAGCAGCACCACGAGAAGGTCGACTGGGTCGCGATCGATCCTGAGCAGAACGAGGTCGCGGAGGTCCTCATCGCTACCCTCTCGTGCGCGGCACACCCCGAGGAAGCGGCCGACTTCATGGAGTTCATCGCCTCGGAGGAGGCGTCCGCGATCTTCGAGCGGGAGGGCTTCCGCACCGAGCCGCCTGAGGGCATCCGGATCGCCCCCAGGGAGGGTCCGGATGTCTAGCGCGGCTACCCCGATTCCGGTGGGGGCGCGAACCAGGAGTCCTTTGGGGGAGCGACTGTTCCACTACTGTGCAACAGCGGCCCTCTCTTTCGAGGTACTATTCATCTCGACGGTGATCCTCGCGGCCGCGTGGTACGTCGATCTGGATGACCTGAAGGCGACCGTGAGCTCGCCCAGCATGCGGTACGCCATGCGAATGTCCATCACCAGCGTGACCATCACCACGCTCATCTCGGTCACCTTGGCCATTCCAGCGGCCTACGCCCTGTCCCACTACCGGATCCCCTTCGCGCCGGTCGTTGACACGATCCTCGACCTGCCGATCGTGATGCCGCCTATTGCTGCCGGCATGACGCTGCTGGTACTGTTTGGCTACTACCTGGGTGAGCCGATGTCGGCGTTGGGGATCTACCTGCCGCACACCCCAGCGGGCGTCGTGGTGGCCCAGTTCTTCACGACGATGACCTTCGCTGTGCGCAGCTCCAAGGCAGCCCTGGATGGGATCAGCCCGCGTCTCCCGAGGGTGGCCCGCACCTTGGGCTCGAACGAATGGCGCGCCTTCCGGCGCGTCACCCTGCCCCTCGCTAAGCCAGGGCTCATCGCGGGTGTCGTCGTCACGTGGTCGCGATGCCTGGGCCTCTTCGGCCCTGTGGTGATGTTCTGCGGCGCCACGGAGTTCCGAACACAGGTGATGCCCACCGCCATCTACATCAACACCTCCGTCGGCAAGCTGGAAGAGGCCGTGGCCGGAGCCCTCATACTGGTCGTCTTCGCTCTGGTCACCCTCATCATCTTCAAGCGCCTGGGCGGGCGGGGGTACATGTGGTAGGAGCCCTATGCTAGCGATCAACGATGTCTCCATCGACCTAGGCCAGTTCGTGCTGAACCACGTGACGCTAGAGGTGGAGCGCGGCGACTACGTCTGCCTCGTAGGCCCCACGGGAGCGGGCAAGACCATCCTGTTCGAGTGTGTCATGGGGCTCCAGATCCCGCCCACTGGCCGCGTGACGCTGGACGGCAGGGACATCACCAGGCTCCCGCCCGAGGACCGAGGCGTGGGCTACGTTCCCCAGGACTACGCCCTCTTCCCCCACATGAACGTCTTCGACAACATGGCCTACGGCCTCATCGAGCATCGGGTGCCGGCCCAGGAGATCAGGCGGCGCGTCGGGGAGGTCGCGAAGCTCCTCAACATCGACCACCTGCTGGAGCGTCGCCCCTCCACCCTCAGCGGCGGCGAAGCGCAGCGAACGGCCCTTGGGCGCGCCTTGGTCCTCGAGCGTGAGCTGATCTTGATGGATGAGCCCTTCGGGGCACTCGACCAGGTGACGAAACGGCAGTTGTTCAAGTATCTCAAGGCGATCCACGCCGAGCTCGGACTGACCGTTATGCACGTCACCCATGACTTCGGGGAGGCCTTCGGCCTCGCCACCAAGGTGGCCGTGCTGCTCGGCGGCAGGCTCTGCCAGGTCGGCAGCGTCGAGGATGTCTTCCTACGTCCCGCGACTCGGGAAGTAGCGACGTTCCTGGGGATCACCAATGTCTGGAGCCGCCAGGATCTCCTCGGCTGCCCCGAGTCAGTCGTCAGCCGCGCCGCTCTGGCCGTGTTGGACAGCAGCGAGGAGTGCATACTGGCCTGCCTACCGCCCGACTCCATCACCGTGCTATGGGATGGCCAGCAGCCTCCCGATGGCGCGGTCCAGGGCCCGGCTGTGATCCAGGGCCTGCGCTGGCAGGGCAGTCAGTGCGAGCTCGAGTTGGATGCGGGCCTGCCCGTTGTCGCAACGAACGCGGCGCGAGCGGTAGCCTCCATGGGGGTTACGGTAGGAGACACCATCACGGTGGCCCTGCACCCCATGGACGTTCATCCCATGAAGCGGTAGGCTGTCAGGCAGCCGAACGAGTGTCCTCGGGCGCTAAACCCGCGCCCATCGCCATGAAGAGGGCGAGACCGCGGCCGATGTCGGAGCGTCCTATCTACAGATGCCGGCTCTGCCGGCAACAGACCGTTCAGAGGGGGTCCGGCCCAATGCGGACCATGTTGAGTGTTGTGCTCAGTCTGTCTCTCGCCATCATCACCGCGGCCGCATTCGGGTGTGCTTCGGGGACGCCGGGGGACACGAATGGCGACCCCACGGGACGGGGTACGATCACCGGTACTGTGGTGAGAGACGATAGCGGTAAGCCCATCCAAGGAGCCACGGTCACGCTGGTCACCAACACCGCACCGAAGACGGCGACCACGGATGCCAAGGGGGCCTTCATCCTCACCGACGTTCTCTACGGCACCTACACGCTCAATGCGGTCTACTCCCCTCCAGGAACGAACCTGAGCGGCACCGCGAAGGTCACCGTGAGCGCCGAGGCCAAGAACCCCACCGTGACCATCAAACTGAAGGGCACGAGCGGGCCTCCGCCCCCGCCCTTCTAGCCCGTGTTATTCATGAGAATGGTCAGAGGTTGTTGCATGGGAGTGGGTAGTTCGCCTCGTATCAAGGGCCGTGCGCCCAGGCAGGCCCACAACCATCGGCGGTTGTGGGGCCTGCCAAGCCCCCGCTACTGTGCCGAAGTTGCCGCCCCGTTCCGCCCGAAAAGGGCTCGCCGGCAACAGCCCCTCGAATCCCGCAAACCGTTGGGGCCCAAGGCTTAGAGGCTGCACGGGAGGGGTCTGTATGTACTATGTTCCATTGTTCCGTGAGGTACTATACATACGTTATGGTACCCCCCTGCCTCTCCGAGAGAGCGCGAGTACCACAATAGGGGGGTATCGTTTCCCGGCGGAACACCGGAACAGCGGAACACGGACCCTCAGCGTGCGAGCGGCAGAACCCGGAGAGCGGCCAGGCCGCCAACAGCGAGCCGCCCCTCCATGCCCGCCGCCTGCTGCTGAACAGACCGGCACCAACGCAACGAACAAGTGACCGCTACACAGCCGGCACGGCACAAATCAGCATTCATGAATGATGCGGGCTAGCCCGTCGGGCATGCCAGAAGCCTACCCGGTGATCTCAGGGTAAGCGCAGAAGCGAGCCACGGGGCAGCCGTCGCAGTCCGGCTTGCTTGGCCGGCACCGTGCTCTGCCATGGCGCACCATGCTCACATGAAGCTCCAGTTTGCATTCATCAGGCACCACTCGGTCGAAGACCTCGTGGGCCGCATCGGCGCTGCACGATGGAGCGAGCAGCCTTAGCCGCTTGCCGATCCGAAGGCAGTGGGTGTCAACGGGGAACACGGGCTGCTGGAGCGCGAAGAGCAGTACACACGCCGCGGTTTTGCGTCCGACGCCGTGGAAGCTCTCCAGGTACTCGCGAGCCTCCCCTGGGTCCATCCGGGAGAGATCGCTGAGATCCAGCGCCCCGTGTGCCGCCTTCACCGACCGGAGCAGCGCCTGGATCCGTGGGGCCTTGATGTTAGCCAGTCCCCCGGCTCGGATAGCGTCCGCCACGTCCCCCTCGGAAGCCTCCATCACCGCCTGCCACGTGGGGAAGGCCTCTGTCAGATTGGCGAAGGCGCGATCGGAGTTCACGTCCGACGTGTTCTGACTCAGGATGGTCTTGATCAGGCTCGCCAGCGGATCACGCCGCAGGCGCGTGCGCTCATGGTGGGAGCCGTCGCCATACTCCGCCCACAGCAGCTCGGTGATGCGCCGAAGGCGTGCCTCGCCGTGGAGTAGGCTGGGGTAGCTCACGCGTTCAGGCTCTCCTCCGCACCCGGCAGAAGCTGGATCAGGATCGCGACGAGGGTGCCGCTCATCTCCAGGAAGGAGAAGATCACGATCGCTAGACACAGGGCAAAGGCCCCAGCGGCGAGCCAGGGCCGGGGCTCGCGCCGACGGTAGGCCAGCACCGCGCAGGCCATGCCGAGCACGGCCAGCGGCAGCCCGACGACGGCAGCCACGCGAGCGGCGTCCAACAGGGCATACGCTCCCAGGGCGTGAGCGCGGGAGACCATCATGATGCGCATGACGCCGTAGGCGAGGGGAAAGAGCCAGCTCACGTACGCGGCGACGGCCAGGGGCTCTCCATCTCGGCCATGGGGAGCCAGCAGGAAGCTCCACACTCTGGCGAGCGGGGGCTGCGAAGCCGGTGGCGGCGTACGTCTCCTGGCAGACACCAGAGTTACATCTCCCAAGCGCGACGACTGCGGAACGCCAGATCGCACGTGATACCGAGTACCAACCATCGCGCCATCGCGAGGTTCGACTCGTTAGAACTCGAAGTCGAAGCGCGCCTCAGCCTTCCCGGCAGCCGGGTCGTAGGTCAGGGTCCCGTGCTTACCGATCTTGAGGTGAGCGTGCTCAGTGGCCCAGAATGTCAGTAGATCGCCCGGAGACTCGGGTAGCTGCCCGTTCTTCGCCTGGTAGTCGCCCACCAGCTCAGCCAGCTTCCAGACCTCATCCGGCAGGTTCTCGGTAAGCTCGGGGGACTCCTCGAAGGTCACCTTGGTGATCCGAAGCTGCCTATCCACGGATCTGACCTCGACGCGCACGGGGAGCGCCGCTGGTCGGATGGAACCACCGATCTCCGGATCGGACTTGGACTCCGCGAGGGGCTTGTAGAGGACGTAGCCCTCGACCTCCGCCACATCGCCTACGGTCGTGGCTCCTGTCACCTTCACGTCGATGTCATCGGGGCTTGGGACCTTCGGCAGGGAGAGGAGTTCCTTCGCGGCTGCCTTGGCATCCAACTCCGTAACGCCGCCGCGGCCTAGTTCCCCCATGGCGACGCGATCAGCCAGGGCCTTGCGCAGCCCGGATTCATTGTGAAGGACGGCGTGCTGGAGGGCCTCCTGGGCCGTCAGCTTGGCTTGCACTGAGTCGACTCCCGCCTCGCTGCTCCCCTCCGATGCCTTGGGAGAGCCTTGGAGGGCGCTATCCGGACCTTCCGGCCCCTTCTGGGGGCACCCTGCAAGGATGGCGAGGGAGGCGAACAGGAACAGATACGCTGCAGCATGTCTCGTGGGGATCACCCTCCTGCGCCCGCTCCTAGTCCATGGGCGGCGGCGGATACTCGAAGTCGATCGGATGGACGTAGGCGTCCCAATCCCTCGCGATCCTGAGCAGGACACCGAGCTCGCGTGGCGCCATGCAGGACGCACGGTCTACACTGACGACGTTCTCCGCCGCGACGCGGCGCGAGGGGCCAGCGAAGAAGCCCTCCGACACGAGGTCCGCCATGCGTTCCCCAAGCTCCGTGCGCTGCCATGCCGGCGTGTAGGGCCCGAAGTGAGTCACGCCATCCACATCGATGGCCGTCTGCCCCACTGCGTTGGTGAGGTACCAGGCGGACCATCCGGCCACATCGTCCTGGGTGCGTCGCATGAGGTCAATCATGACCGATGCGGTGGTCGACTCCGCGTCCTCGTCCTCGGGATCCGGCGCATAGCCGTACTCCTCCATCACCACGGGCACACCGTTCCAGGCGAAACGGGCAAGCAGCTCAGCGAGCGCCAGCCCCTCTTCGACCTGGTTCGCCTGCACGTAGTGATGGACGGTCACGTAGTCCAGGAAACCAGCCGCATCCCGCGATGTGAACCCCATCACGTACTGGGCGGAGCCAGGCCACTGATCGGCGGGGGTACGCCCGTGGGCGCCCGCAGTGACCATGTGGTCGGGGTCGACGGACCGGATCGCCTCGGCCTGCGAGCGCAGGTAGCGCGACGAGGTCCACTCGCGGAACTCGTTATAGTCGCGGACCATCCCGTCGGGGGAGGCGTAGGCCTGTCCGTCCCAGGCAAGGTCCGGGAGCGTCACATCATTGAAGGACTCGAGAGTCGTACCCCACGCGGCGTTCAGGGCGTCGATGTCCCCTTGGTAGAGGAGCGTGACGTAGTGCCCGAATGCAGGCAGGGCGTGGATGCCGGGAATGAGGCCCTTCGGCTCCGGCTCCCAGGTCAGATTGCCGTTCGGCAGCGTCCACTCCACGGCGAGGTTGTAGGAGAGCAGGGCCCCACGGTCTCGGCACAGCGCGGCCATCTGGCGCCAGAAGTCGGCTAGAGTCACGAAGCTATCGCGCGGCAGCATCCGGCCGAGGGTCCCCCAGTACTGACCGCCCTCCTGCCACCACTGACAGCCGTTGCCACCCCAACTCGTCAGCGTGAGGGAGACCCGTAGCCCCCGCGCGGCGGCCTCGTCGAGGAGGATCCGGACTCGCTCCTCCGTGCCGTCGACGAGACGAGCTCCATCCGTTGGCTGGGGGTCGGGCAGAACCTGGCCGATGGGCAGGAAGAACTTGATGTGGTTCATGCCGAGGTCCCGTGCCCGGTCGAGCATGGTGGTCAGAAGACCATGGTCCCAGCCCGCGGGCGTCAGTAGGTTGAGGGCCCACGGGTCATCGGGGTTGCCGGTATGCACGACCGCATTGCTGCCGAAGAGAACGAAGGGATCCCCCGACTCCCCTAGCTGGAACCCGACGCCATCGGGCGTGGCCCGGACGATCTCGAGCCCGTCCGAGGTGGGGGCCAGTAGAAGCCAGGCCAGGGGGATCACGGGCGCCACCGGCTACCTGATCCTTCCGGTCTCGATGAGCTCACGTACCCGTGCCGACGAGTCCAGGATGAAGTTATGGGGCACCCGCTCCAGCTGGGCCCGGCTGTGGGTGCCGCTGAGCACGCCGATGACCGTGCCGCAGCCCGCATGGCACCCGGCGATGCAGTCCATGGGGGTGTCCCCCACGGCGACCACCTGGCGCACAGATGTGATGCCACACTGCTCCATCGCCCGGAAGATCATGTACGGCGCAGGCTTCGGCTTGGAGACCTCGTCCGTCGCGACGCTGGCATCGAGCAACTCGCCCAGACCCGTGCTCTCCAGGATGGCGTCTAAGATGGCCCGCCAGAACCCGGTCGTGATGGCCACCCGGACGTCCTGTTCGCGGAGGTACTGCATCGTCGCCGTGGTGCCGTCCACTACCTGGGGCGGGTTCTCTCTGTAATGGGTGATGAGCCGCTGCTCGTACTCCTCATTCGCCTCCTGGGCGAGGGAGGTGGCCGCCTCGGGCCAGTCTTCATGGCGTCGGGTCGCCAGGACGTGGAACATCTCCTTCTTCGTGCGGCCCTGGAAGGACTGAACCTCATCCAGGTCAGCGGCCAGCTTGTGCCTGCCAGCGACCTCCACGAAGATGCGGTTGATGCTGCCATCATCGTGGATAGTCGTGCCGCCAAGGTCGAACGCGACCAGGGCAATGCTCCGATCTCCATCCGTCGCCACGGTCATCACTCCAGCCCAAGATCGGCCCCATTGTAGCAGAGGGGACGACGGATATCGCGCCGTGAAGAGGGCCCGCGTTCAGATGCGCGGAACTGGCTGACAATGGGTACAATGCTGACTCGAAGAGGTGAGCCGGACGATGAACGAAGCCCCAGCGCTCAGAGAGCCATTCGTGATCTATGCCATCGCGTCTCTAGCCATCGCCGTAGTGCTCCTGACCGCAGGATGGGTCGCCCTAGTTCGCCGGCCCGCCCCCTGGCTGCCGATGGGCGCCGCCGTCGTCCTCGGCTTGGCCTACACCCTGTTCCCCGATCTGCGAGGATTCAGCATCGCTTGGGACGTCCTCTTCCTGCTCCTGTTCCACGTGGTGGTGATCTACGCCCTGGCGACGTTCCTAGGCAGCATCACAGGCGACGCCCTCCACCGCCGCGAGGTGCAGCTGCACCAGGCTGCGACGGAGGATGCCCCCTCGGAGGCCCCAGTGGCGCGGCCGGAGGATGGGAGTGACGAGGCGGACGAGCCTCGGCGGTCTCGCGCCGCGTGGCTGCCGGCGTTCCGTGCGAGCTGGTACCGGCCCGGCGCCGACTAATGAGTCCTTCTCAAATGAGATGGCGAGCAAAAAGGGACAACGGTGGTTTGGCTCGTAGTAATGCCCATGGGACAGGCAGAGGCACGGAGGCCATCGAGCCAGTCGGAGTTGGAGAAGCAGCGTCTTCGGGCGGCGGTGCTATTCGAGGAGGGCCTCGGCCCGACCGAGGTCGCTGGCCGACTTGGGTCAGCGTGTCGTCCGCCAACCGGTGGAAGCGTCGGTGGCGCGAAGGAGGCATGGAGTCTCTGCGCTGCCAAGGGCCGCGAGGACGGCGGAGTCGGCTGTCGGAGGAGCAGCTCGCCCGGTTGGGCCAAGAACTCCTGCGGGGCCCACGCGCCCATGGGTACGCCACGGACCTGTGGACCTGTCCTCGTGTGGGAGCGGTGATCCGACGGCTGTTCGGGATCGAGTACTCCGACTGCCATGTGTGGAAGCTGCTCCGGAAGATGGGATGGACGCGCCAGCCTCAGGGTCATTTCGTCATCGTGCATGGCGATGTAGTGATTAGTCGTATGGCCGCTCGTGGTCGGTAGCTGAATGTTCGTAGAGCGGCAGGGGAGGAGCGTGGGCCCTGCGCGGAGTAGTGCGCGTGGGGGCTGCTCCTGGAAGAAGAGCCGCGCCTCCAGATGGGGCGTCGGCTGATTGCCTTTCAGGCCGACGAGGTAGTGCCCCCCCTTTGCGCGAGTTCCTGGCGGGGCTGTAGGGGTCCTGACAGCCCGCGCGGACGATCTCGTGCCGGCCACACCTCGGCGCCCATGCTGCCGCCCCACCGCGAGGCCGTCCACCAGGGGTTCCCTGTAGGACGCTGGGATGGAGACGCACATGGCGCGCCAATCGCGCACGTTTGCGAGGGCGTTACTCCCTCCGATCCGACTGCTTTGCCCCCCTTCAAAAACGCGCGCCTTACATATATATAGAGGCACCTTTCGCGAAAACTGATGGCCGAAAAGGCGGTTCTGATGGGCCTCGGGACCATGTGCGCCAACGATTTGCTGGCTATTTGTGGCAAACGCGAGATTCCGTGTCAAGTACGGTCATCGACCGGAAAAGGCCGATTCCCGGATTCAAACGTGTCAACACGCAGGTTTGGCTGAATGAATCGGGTGTGCGTCCGTTGCTTGGCGGCGGCTTGCGGAATCGGGCGGGGGGCGAGGTGGCCGCTGGGGCGGCGGCGAAGTTGTGGTGGCACACGACCCTCGGGGGGTGGCAGTCCATGCGTAAGGCTCCACTCGGCGATGACGCGCCGGTGATCACCCATTACTTCACGAATCGCACCGACCAGAAGGAGCAGCTGCGAGCGATCCTCGACACCCCGAGAGGTGAGCCTGTGCCCGTCCTCGCCTGGTACGGGGTAGCCGGAGCGGGGAAGTCCTCACTGCTCCGGCACCTGCGTGAGTTGCTCCGGACGAAGTACCCCGATGTGCCCCACGCCCTGTGGGAGTTCAGGGAAGGCGCGTTTGAGCCCGAGCGGGTCCTGACGGGGCTCCGGAACGGCCTGGTCGACTGGAGCGTCGATCTGCCCGGACGCGACTTCGCCTTCCCGCGGTTCGACGTAGTCCGAGCCATGCTGTCGATGCAACTGGGTGAGCTCGTGCCGGAAGCGGCATCTGCACATCCGGCGGCAGCAGTCGGGGAAGTCATCGCGGCCTTGCTCCAACTGGCCGGGGAGCCCTGGGCCGCTGCGCTGGTGGGCTGCCTGGTGGCGCTGCTGGGATCGACGGCCGTCAGAATGCTGCCGAAGGTCAGGAGGTGGCTGGAGGCGGGCGGGATCCGTGAGGTGGCGAAGTGGCGGCTCATGGAGCCCCAGGAGCTATCCGAGCAGTTGGTGTGGGCCTTTGCGAGCGACCTGGCTGAGCTGCTCACCAAGTACGGCCGGCGAGAGCCCTTCGCCCGTCGGGCGGTGGTATTCCTGGATGCCTATGAGAGGCTCTTCGCTGGCATGGAGGGTGGCGACGCGGTCCAGGCCCAGTACCGGGACGCGTGG
>LSQX01368545.1_pt1 | contig 126647 bp, 109 predicted proteins | sample 654561 | NCBI WGS metagenome assembly LSQX01 (sample SAMN04489861, study PRJNA283612) | anaerobic digester metagenome | isolation source: 4 biogas reactors fed with cattle manure at either 37C or 55C with and... | place: Denmark: Kongens Lyngby | collected 2014
GCCGCGCAGGAATACCGCCACCAGGTGCGCCCGGGGGAGACCCTGTCCTGGATCGTCAGGCGGTACGGCAAGACGGTCGAGGCGCTACGGCGGGCCAACAACCTCGATTCCCGGAGCACGATCAAGGCCGGGGCCTGGCTCCTGGTTCCCCCGGCCCATTCCTAGCTTTTCCCGCCCGAGCCCTTATAACTCAGGGATTTCGGAGAACAATTCCGCCCCGCCCGGCGCAGCCGCCGACAGGAGCAATGCGCGTCGGTCCGCTTTGCGCTACTAATAAGCGTTTACTTCGGGTCCCGATTCCAGTACGCTTCTGCGTCGACTGGATTCGCAGTCCGGGAATAGTCTACTCGTTCCGCCGTTTTCCTCGCCTGTTTGAAAAAGTCGCCAGGACGATCCAGGGAAGGGATTATTGATGACGCGATTGCTGCTATGCGGGGTTTACAAGCCTTACGGGGTCCAGGATGACACCGGCGAAGCGCTCTGCACCATGGAACTGCTCAACAACCAGGTGACCAGGGAACAGGGGATTCACTCTCCCCGCTCTTCCAACCCCAGCTTCGGCCTCTACCTGCTGGCCGAAAACTTGAATGTCCCGGTGACGGTGCTCGACTTCCCCACCTGGGAGGAGTTCACGCGCGAAATCGACACCGGCGGCTACAGCCACGTCGGGATATCCTTCATTGTCCCCAACGTGCTGAAGGCGCGGCGCATGGCCGAGTATATCCGCAAGGCCGCCCCGCGGGCGAAGATCATCCTCGGCGGGCACGGCACGGCGATCCCCGGCATCCGGGAACTGGTCGATTGCGACGAGGTCTGCCACGGGGAAGGGGTGGCTTGGCTGCGGCATTACTTCGGGGAGGAGACCGATCGCCCCATCGTGCACCCCGTGGTCGAGTCGGCCGTCAACGGCTACGTCTACGGGGCCCCGCTGCTCGGGAAGGCCGGAATCCTCATCCCCGGGGTCGGGTGCCAGAATTCCTGCCGCTTCTGCTCCACCTCGCACAAGTTCGACCGCAAGTACACCCCCTTCCTGGCCACGGGCGAGGAGATGTTCGAAGCCTGCCGGAAAGCGGAGCAGGAGCTGGGGGTCGATGACTTCGGCGTGATAGACGAGAACTTCTGCAAGGAGCCGGCGCGCGCGCGCGAGCTTCTGGCGGAGATGGAGAGGAACGGAAAAGCTTACAGTTTCAGTATTTTCTCCTCCGCCGAGACCCTCGCCGTGCTCGGGATCGACTTCCTGCTGCGGCTGGGGGTCAATTTCATCTGGATCGGGGTCGAGAGCAAGGCCAACCTGTTTGAAAAGACGCGGGGGGTCGACCTGCACCGGCTGGTCGCCGAGCTGCAGGACCACGGGATCAGCGTGCTGGCCTCATCGATCCTCTTCCTCGAGCACCACGACAAGAAGACGATCCACGAGGACATCGAGTGGGCCCTCAGCCTGGAATCGGACTTCTCCCAGTTCATGGGACTCGGCCCCACCCCGGGGACGCAGCTGTACCGGGACTACGAGGCGGCGGGCAAACTGCTGGCGGGCATCCCCTGGCCCAAGAAGCATGGGCAGGACGAGATCTGGTTCCATCACCCGGAGTTCACCCTCCCCGAATCGGCTCGCTACCTCAAGGACGCCTTCGTCCGCAAGTACGAGGAACAGGGGCCCGGGGTGCTCGCCATGGCGCACACGGCGGTGAAGGGGTACCTGGCCCTGCGCGCCGAAATCGAGGATCGGGAGAAGAAGGGGCTCGCCTGGGATCCCGAAACGATGCGCTACGTCCAGGGGCAAGCCCCGGCACCCGACCCCTTCATGCGCCTCCGGCTGGAGCGCGTGAAGAAGACGGCGCTTATGTTCCGGCCCGCGCTCGGTGCCATGATGCGCTACGCTCCCAATGCCCGGGCGGAGGCGAAGTGCCGCAAGGTGATGGCCATGTACCGGGAGGCCTTCGGCCCGATGTCGCTCACCGACCGGCTCAAGGCGATGGCCGTGCGGGTGTTCGCCCTGCGGGAAAGCCGCAGGATCCGCAAGGAGGGCGTGGTCATGCGCCAGCCGCCGACCCGCCGCGTGACCTACCCCGAGCGGAAAGCCGTTGCCCGGTGCCCGGTGCAGCGCGAGGCCATGATCGCCTGAGCGGGTTGAAAAAAAGGGTTACATCCCCCGTCGAAAGGCTTAAGCTGGTGGCCAACGGAAGGCCCGTCCGGGCCGGAAAGGGACGACCCGTGCAGGAAGAAGCCGCCCGCCCGCGCCCACGCCCACGCGGGGATCTTTCCGGAACCGCCCCCCGAGGGGCGAAGCCTCGGGGCGGGGCCGCGCCGGGCGAGTGGATCAGGGTGCAAGTCGTTTCCTGGCTCGGGTGGTGCACAATCGGCCTCATCGGCCGGACGCTCCGTTGGGACGTCGTCGGCTGGGAAAAGCTCGAGGCGGTGCACGGCGCCGGGAAGAGCTGGGTCCTCGCTTTCTGGCACGGGCGGCTGTTTCTAGCCTCCTGGTATTTCCGCGGGCGCGGGATCGCGGTGATGACGAGCCGAAACCGAGACGGGGAGTATATCGCGCGGGTGATCCGCCGGCTCGGCTACACGGCGGTGCGTGGGTCGAGTTCGGCCGGGGGGCATGGCGCGGCCCGGGAGATGCTGCGGATCCTGGGGCGGGGGGGGGACGTCGGGTTCGCCATCGACGGCCCGCGCGGGCCCCGCTACGTGGCCAAGGCCGGGGCCGCTTACCTGGGGTGGAAGAGCGGGAACCCCGTCATCCCCTTCGGGATTTCGGTCGAGCGGAAGTGGACGCTCCCGAGCTGGGACGGCTTCCAGGTTCCGAAACCCTTTTCCCGCGCCGTGCTGCTGATTGGAGACCCGATCCCGGTCGAGCGCGGGAGGGGCGGGGAGCTGGAGGACTGCCAGGCCAGGATCCAGCAAAGCCTGGACGAATTGCGCGTCCGGGGGGACGGTTGGTGGGCCGTCGGGCGGCGACTGGAAAAGTGAGGACGGGGCGGTGGGGGGAGCATGGTAGCCCTTGCATTTTTCCTCCGCAGTTTCTATGATTTAAGCTTTTGGCCTCAGGCTGATGCCGTAATCTGGAGAAAGTGGCGCCATGAAAAGGACATACCAACCCAATAACAGAAAGCGGAAGAAGACGCATGGTTTCAGGGAACGCATGTCGACCCGGGGGGGAAGGCTGGTGCTGAAGCGCAGGCGCGCCAAGGGGCGCAAAAGGCTTACAGTGAGTGGATAAGGCGACACGCGAGGCATTCCCGCACCACGTCCGAATCGTTCGCAGCTCGGACTACCGCGCGCTCTACAAGACGGGCCGGAAGATCCATAGCGGCAGGTTCGTGCTTTTCTGCCGCGATAACACCCTCGGGCACCCGCGCCTGGGAATCACCGCGTCGAGGAAGGTCGGGGGCGCCGTTGTCCGGAATCGCATCAAGCGTTTGTTCAGGGAGATCTTTCGGAGATCTTTCCACAAAATTCCAAGCCAGCTAGATATCGTCGTCAATGCCAAACCGGGTTGCGCCGGGGTGGATTACGATACCCTGCGCGAGGAGTTTCTCGCCGCACTGGGGAAGATCGCCCGGCAGGGGGGGCGGGACAAGGCGTGACGCGGCCGGTGCCCGGGGGCTGGGCGGGCGGCATCCGCGGCGGGGTGATAGCCGTGCTGCGGGTTTACAAGCGTTTCATATCACCCCTGCTCCCCCACGCCTGCCGCTTCGAGCCGACCTGCTCCGTATACATGATGCAGGCGATTGGGGCGCTGGGACTGCTCCGGGGGGGCTGGCTCGGGATCCGAAGATTGTTGCGCTGCCATCCGTTCTGCGCGGGGGGGGTGGACCCCGTCCCGCAGGCCAGACCAGAAAGGGGAGCCGGGGATAACCCCGTCCGGTAAATTATGGAAAAAAGAGCAATTCTCGCCATCGGACTGTCCATCGTGGTCTTCGTCCTTTTCTCCCATCTCCAGAGGCAGAGGATGGAAGAGCACAGGGCCGCCGGACGGATTGAAACCGCCGCGCCCTTGACCACCCCCCCTGGGCAGAACGCGCCTTCCACCCAGGGCGCTCCCGCCACCAGCGCTCCCGGTGCGGCCGGCGCAGGCGATGCGGAGACTGCCCTGGCGGGGGCGGAAGATACCCAGGCCGAGGAGCAGAAGATCACGGTCATGGGCAACCTTTATACGGCCGTCATCGACAACCGGGGCGGGGTAATCTCGAGCTGGGAACTGAACAAGTACCAGACGGCGCAGAAGAAAGTGTTCGAGATGATCCCCCCCATGCGCGGCGCCGAGAGCGGCCCGCGCCCCGGGACGCTCCTGTTCGAGGACGCCGAGCTGAGTGCGGCCGCGAACGAGGGTTTGTACGAAGTTACCGTCGAGGGGGGGCGGCTGGGGGCCGGGGTGCTTGCGCCTCCCGCCACCGTGCGCCTGAAGCTGCGGCGGGGGGACCTCGTCGTCGAGAAGAGCTACACCTTTGATAGCGACAACTACCTGGCCGATCTCACTATCGAATGCACCAAGGGGGGGAAGGCGCTCGCGGGCCATTATTTCCTCGGCAGGGATATCGGGCCGGAACAGGAGCATATCTCCAGCCGCCTGGGCAAGCTCGAAGCCATCTACTATTCCAACGGCAAAGCGCGGCGCGAGGGGGCCCCGAAAAAGGAGAACGAGATCAAGAAGATCGAGGGGGATATCCGATGGGTCGGGCTCGACATGCAATATTTCAGCATGATTGCCCTTCCCGACGGGCCGCTCGGGCACTTCAACCTCCGCAAGCACGCGATCAAAACGAGGGCCCTTGACGGGGATACGGTCGACCGGGACCTGCCCGAACTCACCCTGCCGATGAACGGCGCCGCGCAATACCAGCTCTACCTCGGTCCCAAGGACCAGAACCACCTCAAGGCGGTCCGTTCCGGCGACATCACCGGCGTCATCAACTACGGGATGTTCTCCTTCCTCGTCTACCCGCTGCTGGCGGCGCTCAAGTGGATCAACCAGTTCGTGCACAACTACGGTTGGGCTATCGTCATCCTGACCCTGCTGCTGTCGATCCTGCTCTTCCCATTCCGCCTCAAGCAGATGGTATCCATGAAGAGGATGCAGGCGATCCAGCCCAAGGTGAAGGCGATCCAGGAGAAGTACCGCCGGTACAAGAAGACCGACCCGAAGCGGGCGGAGATGAACCAAGAGATCATGGGGCTCTACAAGGAGCACAACGTCAACCCCATGGGCGGGTGCCTGCCGCTCCTGATCCAGTTTCCGCTCCTGTTCGCCTTCTACGCGCTGCTGGCATATTCGATCGAGCTGCGCCAGGCCCCGTTCATCTGGTGGATCCACGACCTGTCGCTGAAGGACCCCTTCTACGTGCTCCCCATCGTCATGGGGATCACGTCCTTCATCTCTCAGAAGATCTCCCCCGCAACTCCGGGGGCCGACCCGATGCAGGCGAAAATGATGATGATCATGCCGGTCATTTTTACGGTCATGTTCCTGAATTTTTCGAGCGGCTTGAACCTCTATTTTCTCTGCAGTAATATCTTCCAAGTCCTGTTTCAAAAAATAGCCGAGAGGTGGATGGGTGACGGAACAAAAGCGAAGCCGGCAAAGGCCCGGGCGTAAGCGTGGGACGCTGCCGGAGGTCGAGGAGTTTTTTCTGACCCTGATCGAGCACACGCAGCTCGACCTGGATGCGGGGTTCCGGGAGGAGGAGGGGACCATAGTCATCAACCTGACCGGGCCTGACCGCCAGTTCCTCTTGTCCAACGGCGCGGCGCTGCTGAACTCGACCGAGTACCTTCTCAACCTGATCTTCCGCGGGTCCGGCGGGAAGGCGCCCGGGGTGGTGCTCGATTCGGACGACTACCGCAAGCACCGGGAACTGGAACTCCGGCTCCTGGCGAAGATGGCCGCGGAAAAGGTGGCCGCTTCCCGCAAACCGCTCACCCTGCAGCCGATGACGCCCCGGGAAAGAAGGATCGTGCACCTGGCCCTGGCCGAAACCGCGGGGGTGCAGAGCGAAAGCCGCGGGAGCGGGGACGAACGCTCGGTCACCATTATCCCTTCCTGAAGCCTTCGGGGCCGCGACCCGGATCATGGCCGCGAGAGGCCGCCGGTCTCTGGTCATGGAAAATCTTAAGGATACAATCTGCGCGTTGTCCACCCCGCCGGGGCATTCGGGGATCGCGGTGGTGCGCCTGTCGGGGGAGCGCAGCCTCGAGTTTGCCCGGCAGGTGTTCGTTCCGCGCCGCCGCCCGGGCTTTGAGCCGCGGCGGGCGGAGCTCGGGCGGGTGCTCGACGCCGGGGGGGCGGCCATTGACGAAGGGCTGGCTCTCTATTTTCCCGCCCCGCACTCCTACACCGGCGAAGAGATGGTCGAGTTTTCGCTGCACGGGAGTCCCGTCATCGCCGCGGCCCTGCTCGACGCACTATGCCAGGAGGGTGCCCGGCCGGCCGGCCCCGGCGAATTCACCCTGCGCGCCTTTATAAACGGAAAAGTGGACCTGGCCGGGGCGGAGGCGGTGGCCGACCTGGTCGGGGCGCAGACCCTGCTGCAGGCGCAGACGGCGCTGCGGCAGCGTTCGGGGGAAATCGGGCGCGAACTCCGGCCGGTCAGGGAAGCGCTCGTCGACATCATCGTGCAACTGGAAACGGCGGTTGAATTCGTCGAGGAGGACGTGCCGGCGGTATCGCGCCGCGCCCTTACCCTGCGGCTCCGCGAGGCCTGCGGGCGGCTGCGCCGCCTGGTCGACTCCTACCGGCGGGGCAGGATCGTGCGCGAGGGATTCACGCTCGCCGTCGTGGGGCGGCCGAACGTGGGCAAGAGCAGCCTGTTCAACGCCCTGCTCGGGCGTGACCGCTCCATCGTGGCCCGGCTCCCCGGGACGACGCGCGACCTGGTGAGCGAATCGACCAGCATCGGCGGGATCCCCGTTCACCTCCAGGATACCGCCGGGATCCGGAACTCGGAGGACCCGGTGGAACAACTGGGGGTCGAGCGGAGCTGCGCGGCGATCGCCGACGCGGACGCGCTCCTGCTGGTGGTTGATCGGGCGCGCGCCCGAACGGAAGAGGACGAAGAGGTCCGGGCGCGGCTCGAGGGGCTCGAGGGCGCGGTGGTGCTGAACAAGGCTGACCTGGCCGGCGCGTGGGGGGAGGAGGAGACGGCGCGGTTTGCGCACGGGTGGCCCGTTTTCGAGGTCTCGGCCCTCCGGGGGGACGGCATCGACCGACTCCGCGGTTGGCTCCTGGAGCTGATGCTCGGGAGCGGAGGGGGAGCGACGGAGGGGGTGCTCGTCACCCAGTGGCGCCAGCAGCGGCATCTCGAGGAAGCCGCCAAAAGGCTCGAGGCAGCTGCAGGCGCGCTTGAAGGCGGGATGTCGGAGGAATTCGCGCTCTACGACCTGCGCCGGGGGCTCGACAGCCTCGGAGCGATAACGGGCGAGGTCCATACCGAAGACCTCCTGGGGGAAATCTTTTCCCGGTTCTGCATCGGGAAGTAGGGGACGATGGCGCGACGGTTCGGGAACGGGTGCGACGTGGTCGTGGTGGGGGGCGGGCACGCCGGGTGCGAGGCCGCGCTCGCGAGCGCGCGCATGGGCGCCAGGACGGTGCTGTGCACTTTTGACGCCGGGCGGCTGGCGCAGATGTCGTGCAACCCCGCGATCGGCGGGATCGCCAAGGGGCACATCGTTCGGGAAATCGATGCGCTCGGCGGCGTCATGGGGGAGGTGGCGGATGCCACCGGAATCCTGTTCCGGCTCCTGAACGCGAGCCGCGGCCCGGCGGTGCAGGCCCCGCGCTGCCAATCGGATAAAGCCAGATATGTCAATTATATGAGGGATAAGTGCGCCGGCACCTCCCAACTCGAGGTGCTCGAGGCGGAGGTGGTCGACTTGGTCCTTGGGAGGGAGGGGGTGCGCGGGGTACGCCTCGGGGACGGTTCCGAGATTGAGTGCCGGGCGGCGGTTCTGACCACGGGCACCTTCCTCAACGGGACGCTGCGGATCGGCGCCGGGAGCTGGAGCGGCGGCCGAATGGGAGAAAGGGCCTCGGTGAGGCTGGCGCAAAGACTACAAAACAAAGGGTTTAGGGTGGGCAGGCTCAAAACCAGCACCCCTCCCCGCCTGCACCGCGACAGCATCGACTACACCCGGTTCGAGGAACAGAAGGGGGATGACAATCCCACCTTCTTCTCTTTCCGGACGAAAGCGGCCGCCCTGCCGCAATTGAGTTGCCACTTGGGGTACACCCATGGCGGGGTGCATGACATTGTCCGTGCAAACTTAGAAAAATCATCATTATACGGGGAAAATACCGCGATCGTCGGTCCCCGCTACTGCCCCAGCATCGAAGACAAGATCGTGAAATTCCCCGACCGGGACCGGCACCAGGTCTTTCTCGAGCCGGAAGGTCTTGACAGCGAGGAGGTGTATCTCAACGGCCTCTCCACCAGCCTGCCGATCGAGATCCAGATGGAGATGGTGCGCGCCATCCCGGGACTCGAGAGGGCGGAGATGATCCGGCCCGCCTACGCGATCGAGTATGATATCCTCGATCCGCGCCAGCTCGAGGGGACGCTCGAGACCCGCGCCGTGCCGGGGCTCTACCTTGCCGGCCAGGTCAACGGAACAACGGGGTACGAGGAGGCCGCGGCGCAGGGGCTGGTGGCGGGGATCAACGCCGCGCTCCGGGTCCTGGGGGGAGAGCCGCTCTTCTTCCCGCGCGCGGAGAGCTATATCGGGATCCTGATCGACGATCTCATCACCCGGGGGGTCGACGAGCCCTACCGCATGTTCACCTCCCGCTCCGAATTCCGGCTCCTGCTGAGGATTGACAATGCCGACCGCCGGTTGCGCCCCGTGGGGCGGCGGCTGGGGCTGGTCTCCGGGGCCGACTACGAGGAGTTCGAGCGTAAATACTTGGAAATCGACAATTTGCGAGACTTTCTCCAAAAATCCCGCTGGAACCCGGACCTCGTCCCCTGTCCGCGCCTCGGCGCCAAGCTCGACAGTGGTGCGGTCAAAGGGGCCACCCTGGAGGAATTGTTGCGGCGGCCGGAGGTGGAGCTCCTGGACCTGGAGCCGCTCCTGCGGGCGCAGGGGCACTGGCCCGAGGAGCGGGAAGTCGGACGGGTGGTCGAAATCGAAGTCCGCTACGCGGGGTATATTGAACAGCAGAAGAGGGATGCGGAGAAGTTCGGGCGGATGGGCGCCCGGAGGATCCCCGACGATTTCGACTACCAGGGGATCGCGGGACTGACACACGAGGTCAGGGAGAAACTGACGCGCATCCGCCCGCGCGACCTTGCGATGGCGGGGCGGATCCCGGGGGTGACCCCGGCGGCGATCGCGATCCTGAACGTGCAGCTGGAGATGCGCCAGGCGGAGCGGAGGCGCGCCGCGGCGCCGGGCGTGCCCGGGGAGGCGAAATGAAGGTCGCGGCGGGACTCGCGCGAATGCTGGCGGGATTTGGCATCCCCGCCGATGGGGACGCCGCGCGCCTGCTGGGCCGGTATCTCGAACTGCTGCTCAAATGGAACGCGCGGATCAACCTGACGGCGCGCGGGGAGTGGGATGCCCTCGAACCGCTGGTGCGGGAAGGGGTCTGGAGCGCGCAGCTATACCCCCCCGGGGAGCGCTCCCACCTCGACATCGGCAGCGGGGCCGGGTTCCCCGCCATCATCCTGCGGATCTTCAACCCCGGCATGAAGCTGGAGATGGTCGAAAGCCGGGGGAAGAAGGCCGCTTTCCTGGAAACGGCGGCCTGGGAGTTGGGGTTTGGGGAAGTGCGGGTGCATGCGGAGCGGCTGGATGCCTTTTTGCGCCGCGGCCCGGGGGAAAAGCGCTGGGATTCGATCAGCTGGAAGGCGATCCGGCTCTCCGGCGCCGAGCTGGCATCCCTGCGGCTCCATGCCGGGGAGGACACCCGCTTCTGGATGTACCATGGCGCCAACGCCGCCGTGGGCGAACCCGCAGCCCTTTCGGAGGGATTGCGGCTCGAGAAGAGCCTGCGGGTCCCCGGGACGAACGATTCCTGGCTCTCGATCTATAGGGGCAGTCGGCATTGTTCCTAGAACGGACAGGGCTCCTGGTCCCGCGCCGCTGTTTCACGTGAAACGCGCCCGGGAGTCGTTTCACGTGAAACATTCCCGCCGGGGCCACTAAAGATCGACTTTTTCCCGGCGCTGTGCTACGCTCGCTCCGGTTCCATGGCAAAAATAATCGCAGTAACCAATCAAAAGGGGGGGGTCGGCAAAACCACGACCACCATCAACCTGGCCGCAAGCCTGGCCATGGCCGATATGCGCGTCCTGGTCATCGATACCGACGCCCAGGCCAATTGCAGCAGCGGGCTGGGGGTGGTCAAGGGCTCCACGAAGCCGAGTCTCTACGATTCCCTGATCCGGTCGCTCCCCCTGGTCGAGATCCTGCAAGACACCGAGCTCGACACCCTGAAAATCGCCCCGGCGGACCGAAACCTGTCGGGGGCGGTGGTGGAGATGCTGGAGCTGCCGGATCGGGAATTCCTCCTCAAGCGCCTGCTCGAGCCGGTGCTGGGGAACTTCGACTTCGTGCTGATCGACAGTCCCCCTTCGCTCAGCATCCTGACACTGAACGGGCTGGTCGCGGCCAATTCGGTGCTGATCCCGATCCAGTGCGAATATTTCGCCCTGGAAGGGCTGGCCGACCTGTTCGACACCCTGGCCCGGGTCCGCGGGGCATTCAACCCCGGCCTCTCCGTCCAGGGGATCCTCCTGACCATGTACGACGAGCGGACCAACCTGAGCGCCCAGGTGCGCGACGAGCTGAAAAGCCACTTCGCCGATAAACTGCTCGACACCGTCATCCCCCGCAACGTGCGGCTGGCCGAGGCCCCGAGTTTCGGTAAACCTGTTCTTCTCTATGATATACGCTCCAAGGGAGCGGAAAGCTATCTCCGTCTGGCCAAGGAAATCCTGAACCATGAAAAAAAAGGCATTAGGTAGGGGGCTGGGGGCGCTGATCCCCGAGGTCGAGCGCGCGGAGGCCCCCCCGAACGAGATCGACATCGACCGGATCTCCCCGAATCCGAACCAGCCCCGGCTCCTCTTCGACGAGGAGCGCCTCGAAGAGCTGGCGGCCTCGATCCGCGAAAACGGGGTTCTGCAGCCGGTGCTCGTCCGCCCCTTCGGCCGGAATTTCCAGCTGATCGCCGGGGAGCGCCGCCTTGCGGCCGCCCAGCGGGCGGGCTTGCTGAAGATTCCGGCGGTGGTCCGGGAGGTGCCCGACGAGCGGCTGCTCGAACTGGCGCTGGTGGAAAACATTCAGCGCGAGCAGCTCAACCCGATCGAGGAGGCGCAGGCGTACCAGAACCTGATCGAGGAAACCGGTCACACGCAGGAACAGGTGGCCGCGCGGCTGGGGAAGGACCGGAGCACCATTGCCAACGCCATCCGGTTGTTGAAACTTCCCCCCGCGGTGTCGCTCCTGGTTTCCGAAGGGAAATTGTCCCCGGGGCATGCGCGCGCCCTCCTTTCCGCCGACCTCTCTCCCGCCGAGATGAAGCGGATGGCCGGGGTCATCCTCGACAAGGGGTGGTCGGTACGGGAGACGGAGCGCTGGGCGAAACGGAAGGACAAGGCTCCTGCGCTCCCCCGGATCAAGGACCCCAACGAGGCGGCGGCGGAAGACCGGCTGCGCCTCGCCCTGGGCACCCGGGTGGAGATTGTTCGCAAGTCCAAGGATTCAGGGGAGATACGGGTTCACTACTACGGCCGCGAGGAACTCATGCGCCTCTTTGCCCTCCTCGAGGACACGCAGAATTCAACGGAGCACAACCATGGGATTCAGACGGGGAAAATCGGCAGGTGAGATTGTCAGCCACCTGGGAGAAGGGGCGGAGCTGAACGGTGACCTCCTCTTCGCCACCGGGGCACGCATCAACGGCGTGCTCAAGGGGAGGGTGAAGGCGGAGGCGGCCCTGGAGATCGGACCCGGAGGCAGAGTCGAAGCGGAAGCCCATGTCCGGCGGATTTCCATCCGCGGGGAATACCGCGGCACCATTCACGCTTCCGACCGGGTCGAGATCCACAAGGAGGGGAAAGTTTTCGGCGAGATCTACTCCCCCTGCTTGATCATCGAGGCCGGGGCCGTCTTCGAGGGGCGCTGCAATATGGGCGCCGATGCACCCCCCGAGGGGACGGGCTCCGGCTAGGCGGGGTTGCCGGCCACTAACAGTAATGTTTTCAGGTGCTTAGCGGTCTCCTCGCGAAGTTTCCGGTTTCGGATTCAGGCATCGGCGTTCCCCCAAGCGGGGTTCGCCCCTTCCCTTGTACGCCGGCGATGTCGGGGATTCCATCGCGGCCCGGAATGGCTTATGATTGCAACGAAATATGAAACCTTTCATCCCGCCCGCTCGTAGTATTCGACATTGCCCCGAATGGAGGTAGCATACAGATGACCAAGGGGAAAAGGGTCTGGATTATCGGTGGCGCCGTTTTAGCCTTGCTGATCATTGTCGTGGCCAGCGTCAAGGTCAGCCGCAAGAATACGGTACTTGTCCAGACATCGGTCGTGAAGCGCAAGGAGACGCTGATTTCCAAGGTGACGGCCAGCGGCGAGATCCGTGCCAAGGAATTCGTCGACCTGCAGTCCGAAATCGCGGGCATCATCACCGAGCTGCCGCTCCGGGAAGGGGCCGCGGTCAGGAAAGGGGACGTGCTGCTGCGCATCGACCCGATCCAGACGGAGGCGGAGCAGGCTTCGAGCCGGGCTCAATACGATGCCGCGCTGGCGGAGACACGGGCGCAGGAAGTCATGATCATAAACGCCGAGGCGAACCTCAGGCGGGACGAAGCCTCGCTGCGGTCGGCGCGCGCGGAACTCAAGCAAGCGGAGCACAACTTCACCCGGGCCGAGAGCAGCTTCAAGCGCATGCAGCTCCTGCACGAAGACGGCCTGATTTCGCGCGATGATTACGAAGCGGCGCAGAACGATTTCAAGTCCGCGCAGTCGCGGCTCGAGGTGGCCCGGGCGCAGGCTTCCCAGACGGAGAGCCAGGTCGAGGTCTCCCGCAATAACATCGAGCAGAGCAAGGCTTCGGCCGAGGCGCGGTTGGCCAACGCGCGGGCGGCGATGGCCAATCTCACGCGGGCCAAGGACCAGCTGAAGAAGACCACCCTCTACTCCCCGCTCGACGGGGTGATCACCCAGCTCAACGTCGAAAAGGGGGAGCGGGCGCAGCCCGGGATCATGAGCAACCCGGAAGCGACGCTGATGACGATCGCCAACCTGAGCGTCATCCAGGCCGAACTGAAAGTGGACGAGACCGACGTGGTGAGCCTTTCCCTGGGGGACGTGACCGAGGTCAGGGTGGACGCTCTCCCCAACGAGGTTTTCGAGGGGGAGGTCACCGAAATCGGCAACAGCCCCATCCAGTCGTCGGCCGTGTCCCAGGAAGCCAAGGACTTCAAAGTGATCGTGACGTTGCGCCACCCCTCCTCCAAGCTGCGGCCGGGCATGTCGTGCACGGGCGACATCACCACCGATGTCCGCAAGGACGCGCTGGTCATCCCCATGCAGGCGCTGACCGTCCGGGATGTGGAAGTGGACAGGGACGGTAAGTACCACCCCCCCGACCTGAACCGGAAATCGGCGCAGCGGGCGCGTGCGGCCGAGGGGGCCGGCGACAAAGCCGAGAAAAAAGAGCTGGAGGGGGTGTTCGTGGTCGGGGCGAATGGCATGGCCCGTTTCCGGGACCTCAAGACCGGGATCACCGGGGAGTCCGAGATCGAGGTCCTGGAGAACCTCAAGGAAGGGGAGACCATCGTCTCGGGCAGCTTCCAGACCCTGCGCACCATCAAGGACGGGGCCTTTGTCAAAGCCGACAAATCGGCCAAGTCCGATTTCAACAAATGACAGCCAGAACGAAGCATAGAGGAGCATGATGAGCGGAACCAACGACAGCAACGCCGGCGGGGACAACAACATCCTGATCAACATCGAGGATCTCTGGAAAACCTACCAGATGGGGACGGAACAGATCCACGCCCTGAGGGGCGTCACCTTCTCCATCGTCCGGGGATCGTACGTCGCCATCATGGGGCCCTCCGGGTCGGGGAAATCGACCCTGATGAACCTGATCGGTTGCCTGGACACCCCCTCGAAGGGGACGTACATGCTCAACGAGCGGATGGTGTCGGAGATGGACGACGACGAGCTGGCCCACATCCGCAACAAGGAGATCGGGTTCGTGTTCCAGACCTTCAACCTCCTGCCGCGGGCTTCGGCGCTGCAGAACGTGGAACTCCCGCTGATTTACAACGGGGTCGCGTCGCACGAAAGGAAGGAACGGGCGATCAAGGCGCTGCAGAACGTAGACCTGGGGGAGCGCATCTACCACCGGCCCAACGAGCTTTCGGGGGGGCAGCGCCAGAGGGTGGCGATCGCGCGCGCGCTGGTCAACAATCCCTCGCTCATCCTCGCCGACGAGCCGACGGGAAACCTCGACAGCGCCACCAGCAGGGAAATCATGGAAATCTTCGACGCCCTGCACGCGCAGGGGAACACGATTTTGCTGGTCACCCACGAAAACGACATCGCCGAACATGCCTACCGCATCATCCGGCTGCTCGACGGACAGATCCACAGCGACGAGAAGGTGCAGAAGTAGTCACCTGACGAAATGCATAAAAAAAACGGGCGGCCGCCGGGCCGCCCGTTTTCATTTCCGCCGCCGTTCCGGTCAGAAGAGCCGTCTCCCGAGAAAGCGCGCCTGCCCTCCCAATTCCTGTTCGATCCGCAGCAACTGGTTGTACTTGCAGACACGGTCGGTACGGCTGGCCGACCCGGTCTTGATCTGCCCGGCGTTGACGGCCACGGCCAGGTCGGCGATAAAAGAATCCGCGGTCTCTCCCGAGCGGTGAGAAATGACGGTGGTGTAGCCGTCGATCTTGGCCAGCTCGATCGTGTCCATGGTCTCGCTCAGCGTCCCCACCTGGTTCGGCTTGATCAGGATGCTGTTGGCCACCCCGTCGGCGATCCCGTTCTGCAGCCTCGAGGCGTTGGTGACGAAGACGTCGTCCCCGACCAGCTGGGTCTTCTTCCCCAGGGCCGTGGTCAGGGCCGCCCACCCCTCCCAGTCGTCCTCGGCCATTCCGTCTTCGATCGAGACGATGGGGTATTTTTCGATCCACTTCGCGTAAAGCGCGATAAGTTCGTCGATCCCGAGCTTCGCCCCGGTCGACTTCTTGAAACAGTATTTCCCTTCCTCGTAAAATTCGCTGGCGGCCGCATCGAGCGCCAGGAAGACCTGCTCGCCGGGCTTGTATCCCGCCTTGGCGACCGCTTCCAGGATCAGCTCGATCGCCTCCTCGTTCGCCTTGAGGTTCGGGGCGAACCCCCCTTCGTCGCCGACGCCGGTGGCGTACCCCTTCTTCTTCAGCACCCCCTTGAGTGCGTGGAACGTCTCCACCCCCATGCGCAGGCTCTGGGAGAACGAATCGGCCCCGGCGGGGACGATCATGAACTCCTGGATGTCGAGGGTGTTGTCGGCGTGGGCCCCGCCGTTGACGATGTTCATCATCGGCGTGGGGAGCACGCAGGCGTTGGTTCCTCCCAGGTAGCGGAAGAGCGGAAGGGCGAGCGCGGCGGCCGCCGCGCGCGCCGCCGCGAGCGACACCGAGAGGATGGCGTTGGCCCCCAGCGATCCCTTGTTGGGGGTCCCGTCCAGGTTGATCATGATCCGGTCGAGCCCGCGCTGGTCGAAGACGTCCTTCCCGACCAGGGCCGGGGCAATGATAGTGTTGACGTTTTCCACCGCGCGCAGCGTCCCCTTGCCGGAGAAGCGGCCGGCATCCCCGTCGCGCAGCTCCACCGCCTCGTGGCGTCCGGTGGAGGCGCCCGACGGAACCGCCGCCCGGCCCTGGATCCCGCCGTCGAGCGTGACGTCCGCTTCGATGGTGGGATTTCCCCTGGAATCGAAAATCTCTCTTGCTCTGATCGAACGAATCTTGTCCGTCATAGGGAAGCTCCTCAAAAAGTTGGGTGTACCGTTTTTCCGTTAATTCGAATGTAGCGCAGAGGATACCTTAGTGCAACTGCTCATTGAATCCGGCTTGTCCCATGTTGCGGCTCCCGACCGGCCGCTGACGTGCAAAATGGTCGAGCTTGAGGACCACTTGTCGGTGGCCCGCCTGCGGCGCGGGCGGGAGGCGCTCCCGCGACGGGGGCCGGCGGCAAAATTGACAGGCTTCGGCCCGCTGTGCTAGTTTCTTCTATTGAGATCGGGAGGCGGCATGAAGTTTTCGATCAGGAACGCAGGGGATGTGGTGGTGATCGATGCCGTAGGGAAGATCACCCTCGGCGAGGGGGACGTGGAGATCAAGCAGGCGGTGGATGAGCTGGTCAAGCGGGGGAGGAAGAAGATCCTCCTGAACCTTGCGAAGGTCCCCTACATGGACAGCGCCGGGCTGGGGGAGATCATCCGCTGTTTCACCGCGCTGCGCAAGAACGGGGGACAATTCAAGCTCCTGTCGCCCAACGCGCGCGTCCGTGACCTGCTGAACATCACCAAGCTCCTGACGGTATTCGACAGTTACGACGACGAGGAGACCGCGCTCGCGAGCTTCACGTAATCCCGCTTTTCGGCCGCTCCGGCAGGGTGCCTCCCGGCACCGGAGGGGCGCCTGATGGAAACCATGTTCAGATCCGGACGCCTGTTGGTATCAGCCCTGTGCCTGCTTGTGGGCATGTCGGGGACGGGGTTCGCCCCGGCCCAGCAGCTGGGGCGTGTCAATTCCGACCACGTGACCATCGAGTTGCCGGCCGAGAGGGAGCTCGTGGGCCGCGGGCTCATCGGTGACCTCGAGCGCTGCTACGTCTACATGAACCGCTCCATCGGCGGCGCGCTGCCGCGCCGGGTGACCGTCACCCTGGACTGGGGCGCTGCGGAAAACCGCTGCAACCGCCGGGCGGGGCACATCACGATCGGATTGGGCCGGCCCGGCGCCGACGCCGGCGGCAAGGACGGCATCTTTCACGCCATCGCCCGGGAGATGGCGCGCCTGGGGCTCCTCAATATTTCAGAAGGGGCGGCGCGGGAGGACACCGAGTTTCTCTTCGAGGGGATGATCGAAATCCTGGTGCACGAGTTCGACCATTCCTCTCGGAGCCTGGAGTCCGCCTGGGCGATCGCCAAGCTCCTCGACGCCGGCGAGGGGCTCGGGCTGGCCCGGCAGCGCTCCTGGACCGATTTTTCCGGCGGGGTCCGCAACCACCGCAACGCCGCCCCCGGGATCACTTTTCTCAAGACCTTCCGCGACCTGCAGGGGCGCACGCGCCCGGTCAAGTTTTTCGAGGCGCTCAAAAAGCGCAGCCTGCTGAAAGCGCTGGAGATAGCTTTCAAGGCATCCGGGGACGAGCTGGAGCGGGTGTGGCTCGAGCGGGTGCGCGATTACCGGATCCCGGAGGAGATTCTCGTCGATGAGGCCCGGGCCCCCCGCCTGGTCCGGATCGAGTCGGTGGAGGAGAACCTGCGCATGGTCATCGAGGATACCGACGGGGACCTTGGCGCGGGGGGCGTGTTCGTGCGCGACGAGGGGACCGGTGGCGTGTTCCAGGCGCGGGAGGAGAAAGAAAACGACACCCTGGTCTATACCGTGCCGCTTCCGGCAGGGACGGGGAGCGTCACGATCGTGGCCGTGGACGAGGCGGGGAACCTGCGGAGCTGGAGCGAAACCCTGGTCCGCTAGCCTGCCGCCGTTATCTTCGCAGCCTATTGTTTCCTGTTTTCGGTGATCCGCTGGATCGCTTCCTTGATTTCCTTGGAGGGGGCGAGCGCGTCCGCCTTCCGGTAGGCTTTCAGGGCCTGGTCCCACTTCTTCTGCTTTTCGTAAACCAAGCCCAGCCGGGCGTGAACCCCCGCGTGGTTGGGAAGGAGGGCGACGGCCTGCCCGAGGGATTTTTCCGCGTCGGGATACCGTTTCTGGAAGAGGTAGGCCTCGGCCAGGTTGTAGTGCAGGTAGCCGTTGCGCGCATCGTACTCCCGGGCCTTGCCGAGCGCCTGGATCGCGGCGGCGTAATCTTTTCCCGAGAGCGCCGTGATCCCCTTTTTGAAGTAGGCTTTCCCCAGGGCCTCGCGGACGGACGGATCCCCCGGTTTCATTGCCAGTGCCCGCTCGAGTTCCGTGATCGCCTCGCCGGTCCGGTTGGTGTTGAGGTAGGACACGCCGAGCATGGAATGCCCCGTCCAGTCCCCGTTCCCGTTCCGGAGCGCACGAGCGAGGTCTGCGGCGGCGGCGTCGAACCGCTGCAGGCGGTAGTGGGCGGCCCCCCGGAGCCTGTAGACCCTGGTCTTTTCGGCCTCCGGGTTCTTTTCCCGCGCCGCCAGGGTTTCCGCCCGTCCGAGAGCGGTGACGCTGTCGGCGTATTTCTGCATGTTGAAGTAGGCCTGCCCCAGCCCGTAGTAGGTTGAAAACGCCGTTGATTGCAGCTCCGCCGCGCGCGTGAAGGAGGAGACCGCCAGGGCGTTGTTGCCGAGGCCGAGGTAGCAGAGTCCCAGCAGCCGTTGGCCGAATTCCCAGTCGGGTGATTTGTCCAGGTCGGGCTTCAGTTCCTGGATGGCCTTGGCGAACTGCTCCTGGTTGTAATAGGCGACCGCCTGCTTGTAGTCGGCCCGGGCGGCCGGGACCGCCGCCAGCAGGCAGGCCAGCACCAGCGAACGGAGCAATGGAGTGATCTTCATCGGTCCCCCGTCAAAACGTCTCTTGTTAGGGTAGCCGCCCCCGGGAGAGGTGTCAACTTTGGGGCCGTTCGCGCCGGATGCCGAAGCGCTTGAGTTTTTCGCTCAGGGTGGTGGTGTTGACCGAGAGGAGTTCGGCCGCCTTCTTTTGGTTCCAGTCGGTCCGCTCCAGGGCGGCGAGGAGGAGCGATTTTTCGTATTCGTTCACCCGTTCCTTCAGGGACACGCCGTCGGAGACGAAGTCCGGGGGGAGGTCGGGAGGGGGCGCCGTCAGGCCCGCGGGGAAGAGGTCGGGGCCGATGCGGTCTCCCGGGGCCAGCACCACCGCCCGTTCGATCACGTTTTCCAGTTCGCGCACGTTCCCCGGCCAGCGGTAGTCCAGGAGCACCCGCAGCGCGGCCGGGTCGAGCATCAGGGGGTCGCGCCCGTTCTCCGCGGCGTACTTGCGCAGGAAAAACTCCGCCAGGAGCTGCACGTCCTCGCTCCGTTCGCGCAGGGGGGGGATCTTGATGGCGATGACGTTGAGGCGGTAGTAGAGGTCTTCCCGGAAGGTCCCCTCCCGGATGCCGGCCTCCAGGTCGGTGTTCGTGGCGGCGACGATGCGCACGTCCACCCGGATGTTTTCCGAGCTTCCCAGCCGGCGGAACTCCCGCTCCTGGATGGCGCGCAGGAGCTTGGCCTGTATTTCGAGCGAGATGGTGGCGACCTCGTCGAGGAAGAGGGTGCCGCCCGAGGCCTCCTCGAACAGCCCCTTGCGGGAGACGTTGGCGCCGGTGAAAGCCCCGCGCACGTGCCCGAACAGCTCGCTTTCCAGCAGGTCCGACGGGATGTTGCCGCAGTTGATGGCGATGAAGGGGGCTTCGGCCCTGCCGCTGGAAGCGTGGATCGCCTTCGCCACCAGCTCCTTGCCCGTGCCGCTCTCCCCTTGGACCAGGACCGTGCTCCGGCGCGGCGCGACCTGCCGGATGAGGTCGAACACCTGCTGCATGGCCGGGCTCTTGCCGATCAGGTTCCCGAACCCGTAGCGTTCCGTCAGGGTGCGCCGCAGGCGCGAGTTTTCCTCGACCAGCTGCCGGTGTTCGGCCGCGTTCTTCACCGCCAGGAGGAGTTCGTCGTTCTTGAACGGCTTGGTCAGGAAATTGAACGCCCCCAGCTTCGTCGCCTGCACCGCCTTGTCGATCGAGCCGTAGGCGGTGAGGATGATGGCCGCCGGGGCGTTCTCGAGCTTCTTCATCTCCTCCAGCAGCTCGAGCCCGTCCATGCCCGGCATCATCAGGTCGACGAGGGCCACGGCGTACTCCGTCTCCCGGAGCCGTTCGAGCGCCCGGGCGCCGTTTTCCGCCAGGTCGACTTCGTACGCCGCCGATGTGAGCAGGTCCGACAGGACGTCACGCAGGATCTCCTCGTCATCGACCACCAGGATGCGCCGGTTGAGAATCATCATTGGAGTCTCGCCGGAAAGTTCAGCTGGAAATGGGTCCCCCTGCCGGGGCTGTCCACGAAAATCCTTCCCCCATGCTCTTCGACGATGCCGTAGCTCACCGCCAGGCCCAGGCCGGTCCCCTTCCCGATAGGCTTGGTCGTGAAGAAGGGGTCGAAGATCCGGTTCAGGTTTTCCCGCGGGATCCCCTCGCCGGTGTCGGAGATTTCAACGACGACCATCGATTCACGCATCCCGGTGCGGACAACCAGGTCCCCCCCCGAAGGCATGGCGTCGCGCGCGTTCAGGAACAGGTTGACGAACACCTGCTGCAGCTTGCCCGTGTTGCCGTAGACGGGGGGGAGCGATTCCTCGAGGTCCGCCTCTACCCGGATGCCGGAGCGTTCGAACTGGTGCCGGAGCAGGGCGAGGCAGTCGGCGATCAGGCGGTTGACATCGACGGGGTGGAACGCGCTCCCGCTCAGGCGGGAGAAGTTGAGGAGGCTGTTGACGATTTCCGAAGCCCGGAAGGACTGTTTTTCGATCTTTTCCAGCATGGGCCTGCGCCGGTCCGTGGCGCCGGTCTGCTGGAGCAGCATCTGGGCGTAGCTGGAGATGCCGGTGATCGGCGTGTTGATCTCGTGGGCGATCCCGGCCGCGAGCAGCCCCAGGGAGGAGAGCTTTTCCGCCTGCAGCAGCTGGTCCTCCAGCGCGGCTTTTTCGGTGATGTCGTCCATGACCAGGAGCACCCCCCGCTCGTCGGGGTTGGACAGGGGGACGAGGGCGAGGTTCACAATCCGCCGCTTCCCCTCCAGGTTGTCGAAGTGGAGCTTGAAGAGGTTCGTGGGGGCGTCGATCCTCCACCCCTCCCTCCCTCCCCCGCGGATGGTGGCGAGGAGGTCGGCCGCCAGGAGGCGGTCCACCGGGGTGCCGACGATATCTTCCCTGGAGACGCCGTAGAGCGTTTCGAACGCCCGGTTGCAGGAGCGGATCCTCCCGCTCTCCTCCAGCGCGAGCACCGCGACATCGATGCTTTCGAGGATGTTTTCGGTGGCGCGCTTCACCCGTTCCAGGTCGAGCGCCCGGCGCTCGGCCGATTCGAGGAGCCGGGCGTTCTCGATCGCGATGGCGGCGTAGCGCGCCAGGGCGGAGAGGAGGTCCAGGTCCTCGGTGGAGAAGTGGCTCCCGCCGGGGAGGGGGCCGAGGGCGATCACCCCCACGCGCCGCCCCCGACACTCGAGATCGTGCAGGTAGGCGAACCCTTCCGCGCCGAGCTCGGCCCCGGCGGGGTAAAGTCGGCCGGGGCCGCCCGGCAGGCCGGGCAGGGGTGCGCCGGGGGCCTCTACCCGGAAGAGGCGCCGGTTCGTGGCGCCGGCCGGGCCGATCGCGCCGGCCACGCGCAGGGATTCGGGGTGCGCCGGGTCGTCGACGAGCAGCGCGGCCGTTTCGATCCGGAAGGCGCCCGAGATCCGCTCCAGGATGCGGTGCGCCAGGGGGAGGAGGCTGATTTCGGAGCCGAGGGTGCGGGCGAAATCGAGCAAGGTGGCCCGGTCCTCATAGCGATCCCGGTAGAAGCGGCGCTCGAGCCGCTGTTCGAGCGCTCGGTACAGGGGCGGGAACAGGAGGGCGAGCGCCAACGCCGCCAAGCCCAGGGCTGGAGGCACGGATTGCGGGGCGAACCCCTCGAGCCCCCGCCCCGGCACGAGGAGAAGGAAGAGGTAGAGGGCCACCAGGAGCAGGGCCGCCCCGATCCGGGCCGCGGCGGCGCGCGCGATCCGTTCCACGTCCATCAGGCGGAAATGGATGAGGGCGTACCCGATCGTCAACGGGATCAGGGCGAGCGGGAGGATCGACGCTTCCATGGCGAGGGTGGGGCGCATCCCAAGGGAGACCGGCAGCCCGTAGGCCAGGATGAAAGGGAGGATGCCTGCCAGGGTCCCGTACCCGATCCATTTCAGTTGCTGGCCGGCGACGAGGTCCCGGTTGGTTTGCCGCTGCCGCAGGAGGCGCAGCCCCCCGGCCAGGAAAGCGGCACAGAAAAAGGCCAGCTCCACCCGGTCGACGACAAGGCTTCCGCGGGCCGTTCTTGGGAGACCGAGAGGGGCGAGGTGCCCGGTGATCCAGAGAAGATGACCCGCAACGAGCAGGAGCGCCGGGGCGTAGGCCACAAGCGCGGTTCTCCGGCCGGAGGGGACCGGGAAGCGATGGCAGAAATGGAGGAAGAGCGCCGGGAGGAGGAGGAAGGCCAGCGCCGAGAGCGCGTAAACCGTCCAGTCGAGCGGGCCGAGGCGCGGGGTGTAGCTGTAGAGCCAGAGGACGAAAGCGGCCAGGCAGATCAGGAAAAAGTGCCCGGCGGCGCCGGCCGCCCGGCTGCGCCACAATACGTAGAACCCGATGCCGAGGTGGAGGAAGGCCAGCAGTGTCTTCAATCCATCCCGGGCTGAAAAGAGGGGGCGCTCCCCGAGCCGGAGGCGCACGGTGCGCACCCCGGCGTCCCCCGCCACCTCGTAGGTGTGCCAGGAACCGGGGGTGAAGCCGAGCAGTAGCTCCGCGTACCGGCCCGGATCGGGCACCTGCAGGCCGTCGATCGTCAGCAGCCGGTCGCCCGGCTGAATCCCGGACCGGTTCGCCCCACCTTCGGGGCGGAACCCCACCGCCCGGAGGGCGCCTTCGGACTCCACCCAAAAGATCCCGTCCGAAGGTTCGATCCAGCCGAGGCGGTCCCTGAGATTCAGGATACCGGCCGCCAGCAGGACGGAGGAGAGGAGTGCCGCGGCGACGATTCTCGGTGGCACTGCAAAAGGGTTCATAGCCGCACTTTCATATCGGGTTCCCTGCAAGGAGGAAAGATGCAATTTACATGCCACGGTGAGGGGGAGTGTCTGAATCATGGGTGCTGTTAACTGCTGGAATATTAAGGGGATAGGTTTTGTCTATCCCGGTCGCGCACGCGTAGCGCCAATACTTCAACAACTTGAATGCAGCTGTTCAATATTTTGAATCAGCGGTGGGAGATATTCAAGGGGAAAGACTTGCTCCATTTCCGTGGCCGCGACGTCAGTTGAAGCGGTAGTTGAGGCCGTAGCGGAGCGAACGGGGGTTGCGGTTCAGGACCAGTTCCCCCTGCTCGGCGGGAATGACCTTGACCCCTTGGTTGAGGATATTGCGGAAGTCGAGTAGGATTTCCCACCGGCCGGGGGCCCCGGGCAAGCGGGGGATCGGCTGGCGGATCTCGAAATTGACCGACTGGGTGCCGATATCCATCCGGTCGCTGAACCAGTCGAGCGTGGTCAGCGGATTGCCGGAGTCCCAGCGGAAGGTCGCCAGTACGTCGGTCAGCGCCAGCGGCAGGGTGATGCCGATCCTCCCCGTGAGAGAATGCTCGAAGCGCTGTCGGAGAAAAGCGGCCGGGTCTTTCTCCAGGAGGGCGGCGGAGACGGGGGGCGCGCCCTCGTCAATGCTCCGGGCCTCCCCGTAGATGTAGGCGACCGACCCGCGGACCGAATCCAGGACCTGGTGGTCCAGGGTCACCCGCACCCCGCGCTGGCTGGAATGATCCCCGTCCATTTCGATGATGTGCCTGGAGTCGGGCGCCCCCGGGACGATTTCGGTGACCATCAGGGGGATTCCCGGACCCCGCACGTAGTCGTGGTAGACGGCGATCCCGACGGCGGTTTCAGGTGCCAGCATTTTCTGCACGGCGAACTCGGAATGCCGTACCTGGCTCATGCTGATCTTGTCTCCCGCCATCGTGATCAGGGTCGGTTCGGAGAGGTCGATCATCTCCCCGTCGGGAAGGACGAGGGTGTTGGTGGCGCTCGGACGGCGGGAGGCCAGGGAGGTCCGGAAGCTCCACCCCTCGGCCGGGGTCAACAGGATCTCGATCGACGGGTAGAGGAAGTGCCGATCCCGGTCGTAATAGATCCTGGAGTAGTCGATGCCGTACCTGACCGCGAGCAGGTCCAGGAATTTCGTGGTCCCCTCTACACTGGCATCGAATGTCTCCAGGCCCGAGACGGTGGGAACATCGTCGCAGGAGATGGCTTGGGAAGTGGGGGAATAGCCCGTGGCGCGCCCGTAGCCGATCGAGGCGCGGTAATCGCGGCCGCCGTCCGGACGGAACTGGTAGGTGTTGCGCATGCGCCAGAAGAACCCGGCGCCGACATCCATCTGGCCGGAGAGGACGATGCGGCTGCGCGCGCCCAAAGGCTCGGTCAGGGCGAAATTGGACGAGATCCCGCTATGGCTGGCTTGCGGGCGCAACAGGAAGCCCCGGATGCCGGCGGGGGCGCCGGAGGCGATGCTCATCGCCCCGCTGCGCGCGAAGGGTTCCCCCCCGGTGGCGGCCATCTCGGGGAGCCTTCCGGAAGTGTTCCGGAAGATCAGCCGGCCGTCGGAGGTGCCGCGCAGGACCGTCCCGGGGCTCCAGTTTCGGGCGTCGTCATCACGGGAGATCGCCCGGATGAATTCCCGCAGCGGGATGTCGAGGGAGATGGAGCGATCGTTGTCGACGGCGAACTTGGTCGTGGTGACCGGCTCATATCCCTCGCGGGAGACTTGGAGGTGATAGATGCCGGGGGACAGGACCGCCGATCTGAAGAACCCCCGGCTGTCGCTCCGGACCAGGGTGAAGAACTCCTTCGCCTCGATTTCGCGGACGATCCGGACGACGGCGTCGGCCAGGGGGTGGCCCGACAGGCTGGTGACGCTGCCCGTGATCCGCCCCTTGTCCCCGGCGCCGGCGGCCGGGACGGAGGCGCCCAAGGCGGCGGCGCTCATAAACATCGCCAGAAGCAGAATCGTTCGCGAGAGAGACTTCATGGCTTGGAACCCTCGTCACCGGAATCCCCGCCTGGTGGAAACCGGGCATAAATCGAGGCTATCACAGGTCCCGGTTTTCTGTCAATTCGCCCCCCCTTTCGGGGACTCCGCCGGTTCAGGGAGCCTGCCCGGCGGTCGTGGCGGGGGAGAGGGCGAGATCGGCGCTGAGGATCGAAGTCTCCGCCGCGGCCGCCGCCGCAGGGACCGGTGCGACCTCGATGCCGTCGATCCGGAGGGTGGCCCCCGGGGAAATGGTTTCCCGGTGCGTCAACGTCCTGGTTTCCAGGATGCGCCCCTGCCGGTCGAGATAGGCGAACCGCAGCCGGATCGCCTGGTATGGAAGGGGCCCGCGGTGGCGGATCTCCACTTGGTGCCCGGCCCCGGTCTCCCCGCCGGGCAGGGTTTGCGCCCGGAAATCGGAGCGCACGATCTCGAGGTCGTCCGGAGTGAACACCCTGATGGGGGAAGGGGGGGATTCGAGCGTTTGCTCCGTCATCCCGGCCGTCCGCTCCTTTTCCTGCCGGCACCCCCGCATCATCAGGCCGGCCAGGAGCGCCACCAGGATCAGGGTCACCGCGAAAAGCAGTGTTCTTCGTATCATCGGCCGTAGCTCCTTTGGACCGGAACAGTGTACCACCGGGGGCGGGGATGGCAAAATTGCACCGAGCCGGCCCCCGGGCGCCCCCGTTTTCTCCTTGGCTGCGCCGGGGGGCGTCCAGTATATTTAAAGGTTGATTTTTGAGCGGCTTCAAAGGCATTGCAGGGGGGGAATATGGCGATTTTTCTGCAGGAATCGGACATCAACGCGCTGGCTTCGATGGACATGGCCATTGAAGCGGTCGAGCGGGCATTCAGGCTTCAGGGGGAGGAAAAGGCCCATATCGCTCCCCGACGCCGCTGCCGCCTGGAGAAGGGGATGTTTCACGTGATGGGCGCCTCCCTCCCCTCGCTCGGGTTTTCCGGCTTGAAGAGCTACACCAGCGTCGCCGGGGTCAACCGGTTCGTGGTGCTGCTGTACGACGGCGAGGGCCGGCTGGCCGCCGTGATGGACGCCGACCGGCTGGGGCAGTTGAGGACCGGGGCCGCCTCGGCGGTGGCCACCCGCTTCATGGCGCGGGAGGACGCCTCCCGGCTGGGGGTTTTCGGGGCCGGGGCGCAAGCCCGGGCGCAGATCGAGGCGATCCGCGCCGTGCGTCCCATTGAGAAGGTCACGGTCTATGCCCGGACCGCGGATAAGCTGAAGGCGTTCTGCCGTGAGATGGCCGAGGCCACGGGGATCAAGATCGTCCCGGCCGCCGGCCCCGAGGCGGCGGTGCGCGACCAGGACATCGTGGCGACGGCCACCACATCTTCCGAACCGGTGTTCCAGGGGGAATGGCTGGCCGCGGGCGTCCATATCAACGCCGTGGGATCCAATTGCCTGTCGCGGCGCGAAATCGACGTTGAGACGGTCCGCCGGAGCGCGTGCGTGATCGTGGACTCCCTCGAACAGGCCAGGCTGGAAAGCGGCGACCTGGAGCGGGCCGCCGAAGAGGAGGCCTTCTACTGGGAGGACGCCCGGGAGTTGGGCCTGGTGGTGGTGGGCGAATTCCCCGGCCGTGAAGACGCGGGCGAGATCACCCTGTTTGAATCGCAGGGGGTCGCCCTGGAGGATGTCGCGCTGGCGGCCGAGATCTACCGGCGGGCGCTCGAAGCGGGAACCGGTGCCAAGCTCCCTTTCTAGAGGCGCGGGAGGGTTCCCATGCAGGAGGTGTTGTTTGAAGTCGTCTCCTCGGCCCCCGTCGAGGAGATTGTGGCGCTCTACCGCTCCGGCGGCTGGTGGGAGGAGAGCCCCGAGGCGCGCGCCATCATCCCCGCCATGATCCGCGGCAGCTTCTGTTTCATGGTCGCGCGCCTGCCCGGCGGCCGCACGGTCGGGATGGGGCGCGTGATCTCCGACGGGTCGAGCGACGCCTACGTCCAGGACGTGGTGGTGCTCCAGTCCTACCGGGGTCAGGGGATCGGGGGAGAACTGGTGCGGCGGCTCACCGCGTTTTGCCGGGAGCGGAAGATCCCCTGGATCGGGCTGGTCGCCGAGCCGGACACCCAGGGATTCTATGAACGGCTGGGCTACGGTCAGCTGGCCGGGTATCAGCCAATGCTATACGGCAAGCGCCCATGACGGACCATCGGTTCCTTGATTTTGAATTCGCCCCGTTGCGGCTGGGGGACAGGGAGCTGCTGACCCCGGTCCTGCGGCGGCATCCGCAGCCGCTGGCCGGGTACACCTTCGCGGTCCTCGCCGCCTGGAACCCTTTTTACCATTACGGCTGGTCGACCGCCGGCCCCGACACGCTGCTGATCTCCTGCCTGATCGATTCCCCGAGGCGGCGCCACCTGTTGCAGCCCCTGGGGACGTTCGGTCCTTCGCTCAAGGATAGGATCCTCGCCGCGGCCGACGCCCTCCCCTACCCCCTGAAAATTATCGGGGTTTCCGAGCGGTTTATCGGGGAGCACGCCGATTTCTCCCGCGCCTTCACCGTCCGGGAGGATCGGACCACGTCGAACTACGTCTACTCCACCGAGGCCCTGGCGACGCTCAAGGGGCGTAAATACGCCAAGAAGCGCAACCTGATTTCCCAGGCGGAGGGGCTGTACGAATGGACCGCCTCTCCCCTGACGGCGGCGCGGACCGATGACTGCTTCGCCGTGCTGCAGGCGATCGTCGAGGAGGAGCATCCCCTGGTGGAGGGGATGCTGGCGCGGGAGATAGCGGCGCTCGAGAGCACGCTGCGTCATTTCAAGGCATGGGAGCAGCAGGGGGTGCTCGTCGAGGCGGCCGGACGGCCCGCGGCGTTTTCCATCTACGAAGCGATCAGCCCCCGCACGGCGGCGATCCATTTCGAGCGGGCGTTGCGCAGCTTCAAGGGGCTCTACCAGGTCGTCAACTGGGAAACGGCCCGGGTCATCGGAGACCAGGGGTACGAGTTCATCAACCGCGAGGAGGATCTCGGCGACCCCGGTCTCCGGGCGGCCAAGCAATCGTACCACCCCGTCGAGATCGTTCCCGCATACGAATTGACATACCGGCCCTGAGCGCGACGGGCCCCGGGCGCCCGTACGGCGCGCCGCGCCGGAAATCCGGATATTTACTTGCCTCCGACTTTGATTTATAATCTTACTTTTTCAATCGAGGTTTGGGTTATGAACAAAAGGGAGCTCAAGAAATTCAGGGCCGCCCTCGAACAGAAGCGGGATTCCATCCTCAGCGCTCCGAGCAAGAAGCCTCATTGGGAAAACATGGTGGACACGCGCCACGGGGATTTCGTGGACCAGGCGAGCGACGACAACGAGATTCATGTCAATCTCCGGCTGCTGCAGATCGACGCCAAGCTGCTGCGCGCGATCGATGCCGCCATCGATAGGATCGACAACGGGATCTACGGCGTCTGTTCCGTCTGCGAGCAGGAGATCAGCGCCGCCCGGCTCAAGGCAGTCCCCTGGACCTCCGTCTGCATCGCGTGCAAGGAGAAAAAGACCGCCTGAGCCGGAAATGAAACGTCCTGATCCCGCGCCGCCCGCAGGAGGATCCCGATGACGCCGATCTACACCCGCACGGGGGACGAGGGGACCACCAGCCTCGCGGGAGGCCGGCGCGTTCCCAAGGACGATCCCCGCATCGAAGCCAACGGCACCCTCGACGAACTCAACGCCCTGCTGGGCGTCGTCCGCGCGGAGACGCTTCCCGAGGAGGCGGACGGGATCCTGGGCCTCCTGCAGAGCCAGCTGTTCGTGCTGGGTGCCGAACTGGCCGCTCCCGCCGGGGGGAAAGGGCAGAGGATCGGCCCCGCGGACATCCGCAGGCTGGAGGCGGAAATCGACGCCCTGGACCTCCCCCTGCCGCCGCTCAGGCACTTCATCCTGCCCGGGGGGACGCCGGCGGGCAGCCTCCTTCATTTCGCGCGCGCGGTCGCCCGCAGGGCGGAACGGCAATGCGCGCCGCTCGGCCGCTCGGGCGCCGTCAGCCCCGATTTCCTCCGCTACCTGAATCGCCTGTCCGACCTTCTTTTCGTGCTGGCCCGCAGTGTCAACCTACGCCAGTCCGCGCCCGAGACCGCCCCGGCCGCCATCCCCCCCGGGGAGTAAACGCCGCTGCGCCGGCCCCGCCGGTTTAAGGGAAATGAATCACTTTGATAAAACGATCGGAATAACTTATGCTGAAAAACAGCGTCGGGCCGGCATCTCCGCAACCGGTTTCCTGAGCCGGTCCCGGCCGGTGGCCGCCGGAGGATGGCATGCAGATCGAGACGCTCAAGGTTTTCTGCGACTTGGTCGAGAGCAGGAGTTTTTCCCGCGCCGCCGTGCGCAATGACATCACCCAGTCGGCCGTCAGCCAGCAGATCAAGAACCTCGAGAAGCGGTTCGAGACGCAGCTGCTCCGCAGGGACGGCAAGGGCGTCTCCCCCACCCCCGCGGGAAGGATCTTTTACGAGCGCTCCCGGCAGATGCTCGACGGCTTCGAACAGATGCAGCTGGAGCTGAAGGCCGTCGGCCAGGACATGTCCGGGAGCGTGCGGGTGTCGACGATCTACAGCGTCGGCCTGTATGAGATCTCGGTGGTGGTGAAGACGTTCCTGAAACTTCACCCCAAGGTCCGGCTCCACGTGGAATACAGCAAGGGGACGCGGGTCTACGAAGACTGCCTCGCCGGCGCCGTCGACCTGGGGATCGTAACCTACCCGGAGCCGCGCAAGGGGTTGCGCATCATCCCGCTCCCCGCCGACAAGCTGGTGCTCATCTGCGCCCCGGACCACCCGCTGGCCCGGCGGCCCCACGTCGACATCCGGAAACTCGCCGGGCAGAACTACATCGCGTTCGAGAAGGGGCTGGCGAGCCGGCGGGCGCTGGACCGGATTTTCCACGAGCAGGGGATCGACGTGCGCGTAGTCATGGAATTCGACAACATCGAGACCATCAAACGCAGCGTGGAGATCGGCGCCGGGGTCTCGATCGTACCGCTGCTCAGCGTCCAGAAGGAGGTCCAGGGCGGCTCCCTGGTCCAGGTAAATTTCATCGAAAAGAGCTTTTACCGCCTCCTGGGCGTCATCGTCCGCTCCCGGCAGCCGCTTTCCCCGGCCGCCCGCAAATTCATCGAGTTGATGCGCCGGCCCCATCAGGGGAGAGCGGGGCGGAAGAGCGCATGAACGCGGACGTCATGCTGCGGCTGTATCTGGTGCGCCACGGCGAAACGGCGCAGAACGTCGATATGCGCTACCTCGGGCTCGGCGACGAGCCGCTCAATGCGCGCGGCCGGCGCCAGGCACTCCGGGCGGCGGAGGTGCTTGCGCGCATCCCGCTCCGATTGATCGTCTCCAGCCCGCTCCGCCGGGCGGCGGACACGGCCGCGGCCATAGCCGCGGGCTCCGGCGTCGAGCTCCGCACCGACGCGCGCCTGGCGGAAGGCTCCTTCGGATCGTGGGAGGGGCGGACCCGCGGGGAGGTCCTGGCCCTGGGGCCTGCGGATGCGGCGCTGCTCGGGCGCTGGGAAGCGGACCCGTCGGTCGCGCCCCCGGGCGGGGAATCGATGGCGGAGGTGCAGCGGCGGGTCGCCGGTCTCGCCGACGAGCTGGCGCGGGAGTTTCCGGGCGGGGCCGTGGTGCTGGTGAGCCACGTCGGGCCGATCAAGGCGCTGGCGGCCGCCGTCCTGGGGGTGCCGCTGGCGGCGGCGCGCCGCCTGTTTCTCGATCCCGGGACCATCAGCGTGGTGGAATGGGGGCCGCGCCCGCTGTTGCGGCTGTTCAACTCCCACGCGCATCTCGGCTGGACCTCGGCGCGCTGGATGAGTTAGCCGCCTTCTGCCGCCGATCTCCGCCGCTTCTCTCCGGTCCCGCCGTCCGCGAATTCCCCCACGTCCCGGCTGACCTGCATGGAGCAGAAGCGCGGGCCGCCGTGAAAAACGGCGGCGTCAGGACTCCTCGACGCGGATCATGCGCGTGGGGGCGACGATGACGGGGAGCGCGTCGATTTCCCGGAGAGCCTTCTGCATGTCCCCCTCCCGGGCCTCGTGCGTCATCATCACGACCGGCACGGCCTGGGCTTTCTGGTGCACCTTCTGGATGACGTTGGCGATGCTGATGTTGTGTTTGCCGAGGATGCCCGCGACTTGGGCGAGGACGCCCGGCCGGTCCAGGGCGGAGACGTTGAGATAGTAGGAAGAGACGACCTCCTCGATCGGCTTCAGCCCGAGCGGATTGCGTCCCAGGACCGGGAGGTCCTGGGGGACGGCGGCATGGCCGGCCGCCAGCCGGCGGGCGATCTCCACGATGTCGGCCCAGACCGAGGATGCGGTGGGGAACTGCCCCGCCCCCCGGCCGTAAAACATCAGGTCGTCGACGACGTCGCCGTTGAGGAAGACGGCGTTGAATACCCCGGAAACCGCCGACATCGGCGAAGATTCGGGGATCATGGTGGGGTGAACGCGCAATTCGAGCCGGCCGTCGGCCGATTTCGCGATGGCCAGGAGCTTGATGCGGAATCCCATCTCGTGCGCCAGCGCGATATCTTCCGGCGTGACCCGGGTGATCCCCTCCACGTAGATGTCCCCGAGTCCCACGCAGGTGCGGAAGGCCAGCGTCGCCAGGATCTGCAGCTTGTGGGCGGAATCGATCCCCTCGATGTCGAAGGTGGGGTCCGCCTCGGCGTAGCCCTCGGCCTGGGCTTCGGCCAGGACGCGGCCGAATTCCAAGCCCTCGTCCGTCATCTTGCTCAGGATGTAGTTGGAGGTGCCGTTGACGATGCCGTACAGGGAGGTGATCCGGTTGGCGGCCAGCCCCTCCTTCACCGAGCGGATCAACGGGATCCCCCCGGCCACGGAGGCTTCGAAGGCCAGCATGCACCTCCGGCGGCGCGCCTCGGCGTAGAGTTCCTCACCGTGGGTGGCCAGCAGTGCCTTGTTGGCCGTCACGACGTGTTTCCCGTTGGCCAGCGCCCGGAGGATGTAGGCGCGCGCCGGTTCGAGTCCGCCGATCAGCTCCACGACGATGTCGATCGAGGGATCGTCGAGGACCGTGGAGACGTCCCGGCCGAGGGGGAGCCCCTCCAGGGGGAGCCCGTCGCGGGGGGTGGTGATGTCCTGATCGACCACGGCGGCCAGGACGATGGGAGCGCCGACCATCTCCTCCAATTCCTCCCGGTGCGTCCGGCACACCTTGGCCACCCCCGCCCCGACTGTCCCCAGCCCCAACAGCCCCACCCTGATCGGTTTCATAGTCACCTCTGCAAAACGCTGATTATAACACTCTCCGTCATTTACTGTATAATCGGAAGGGGGCGCCCGTGACCGTCCCCCTTTTGATTATGACCAACGATACCGAAAGAAGCGATCGCGAATTCATCACCCGCCTCCGGCGCGAACGGGAGTTGCGCATGCAGGGATACCGCGAGCAGGCGCTGCGCCTGTTCCCGGCGGTGTGCGGGCGCTGCGGGCGGGAGTTCGAGGGGAAGCGGCTGCGCGAGCTTACCGTGCACCACCGGGACCACGATCACGACAACAATCCCCCCGACGGCAGCAATTGGGAGTTGCTCTGCGTCTTCTGCCATGAAAATGAACACGCGCGCCACGCCGTGGCCGACTGGTCGGAGGGGCCGACCCCCACGGGCGCCCAGGCAACCGTTACCACCCACAACCCCTTCGCCGGCCTCGACCAGTTGCTCAAGAAAAAGTGACCCGCGGCGGGGTTTGCGCAAGATCGATGAGAAAAGTCCTGGCCCATCTAGCAGAGACCCTCCGTACCCAGCCCCCTCCGGGGGAGGCGTTCGCCCGCGCCATGACCGACCGGCGCGCCTTCGAACGTGCCGTCAGCACCCGCGGGCTGGAGAAGCTCATTCCCGGACTCCGCGACTTCGGGGAGAACCTGCCGAAAAAGGACCCGAACATCTACCGTCCCATGCCCCTGATGGAGCATACGATCGAGGCCATCCGGCACGCGTTCGACTGGGTCCAGGGCTTCGGTGCGGAGGAATACCTGGACCCGGAAGCGGGGCGGGGTTCTACGCTCTGGATCAACACCGCGCTGCTCTTTCACGACCTGGGTGAGGTGGCCATCATCCGGGGGATGCACCTCAGGCTCTGGAACGGCCTGGCGGTGGAATGGAGCCGGAACCGGGAGCGCAACGCTTCCATCCTGAAGGAGACCTACCCTTTCTTCGGGCTGGATACGCCGGAGGCGAGAAGCTACCTTAGCTACCTGATCCACCCCGAGATTTCGGCGCTGCTCGCGAACGATTTTCTCGCCCGGCTGGGGTGGAGCCCCCGCGACATCGCCATCGTGCAGTTCCTGGTCCGGAACCAGTCGGTCCTGATCGAAAAAGCGACCTACGGCCGCGTCAAAGACGGGCGGACGCTGCACGAGGACGTCTACGCCGAGATCGAGACGGTCGAGCGGGAGACGGGAATCCGCAAGGAAGACCTGTTGAAGATGCTCCAGGTCCTGCAGCTCGCCGACGCCAACGCCGTCCGGCCGGACATGGCGCGTATCCCCCGGGAAACGTTGATGCGGGTCTGGATGGCCTACAACTACATGAACGTGGTCCTGGTGGTTCGGAGCTCCCCCTCCCGCTACCGGGCCTTCATGCGCTACCGGGAGGCTTTCGGCCAGATCCGCCGGGGAAAACCGTTTGGCACCCCGTTCGCGGAACTCTTCCAGTTGCTGCTCGACCGGATCAAGGCCGGGGGGGAGCGCCTCGACGACGAAGAAAAGATGATGCTCGAAGATCACATGGAGTCTTTCGAAAAGTTCCGCATCATCAAGGAAGACCATATTCATATCAACGACCAGGTCAACCAGCTCCTGCACCTGGTGGAGGCCGCTTCGGGCAGGGCGCTTCCGGCCGCGGACAAAGCCTTGCTCCTGAAGGGCTACAAGATAGCCTACCGCTCCCATGACGGCGATTCCCGCCGGCAGCTGAAGACGGTACCCGTTGGTGACGTGCGCCGGAAGTTCATCGAGCACCCGATCCGGGTGGCGCGGATCATGGTGGAAGTTTTCGGCGTCACCGATACGCTGGTCCTGGTCACCCTCCTGCTGCACGATGTCCTGGAGGATACCGACACGAGCATGGACGATATCCGGGCCGCTTTCCGGAAGGAGGACGTCCGGGGGCGGCTCCCCAAGGCGCTTGCAATCCTCACCAAGCCGGAGGAGGAGGGGGCCGCGGAGCGGCCGCAGCCGTTCAAGGAGATCGATTACCTGCGCTATATCGCCGGGTGCCTGACAATGGGAGACAGGGTCCTGCCCGACATGGAGGCATTCGAGTGGCTGCGGGCCGTCGTCCCGCTGGCCAAGGCGTCCGACAAGATCCAGAACCGCCGCACGCTGATGGGGCGCAGTCCGAAAGGGCGGATCAGGGAGATCTGTCGGAACTGGAACGTCCTCGTGATGTTCATGGAATCGAGCGCCCTTTTGGACGCGCACAAGCTCAAGATCCTGGAGGAGTTCAACAAGAGCCTGCTCGAGATCTTCAGCCTGGACGATCCAGGCCGGCGGGAAGACCGGGAGCGGATGCTCGCGCGGCTGGAGGTGTTCCTCGGGCAGACCCTCGATGGGAAGGTGCGGGGGGCGCTCCCGGGCGCCGCTGCCCGGGAGAGGCTGGATGCCTTCGCCGCCGCTGCCCGCAGGACGTTTGCTCGGATCCCGGAGGAGCACGTGCGCGACATTGGGGTCCGGCTGGTCCGGTTCGAGAGGCGGACGCTCCCCGATTTCCTCGAGGAACTGGGGCTGGACGAGGGGACGAAGGCGGAAATCCTGGACGAGTTCAGCCTGCTCCTGTTCGATCTATCAGAGGTCGCCTGGCTGAAGGAGCGGCGGCAGCTGCTCGGGTTTCAGAAAGTCGTGCGCGCCTACCGGGAGAGAATCATCGCCGGGGACTGGGTGCCGCTCATCCCGGGGATCGTGGAAGACCTGGTCCGGTACACGCAGGGGGACAAAAACACCCTGCCCCCGATCCTGCTGCACGGGGCGGGCGCGGATGCCCCGCCCCAGGGAGGGCGGACGCTCTTCAGCGCTCTTCGGGACGCCTGGTGGCGCCGCAGCCGGAGGAGGAGGGAGCGGGTGGCGGCGCTCCTCCCCCGGGTGGCGATGATGGCCATCGACCGCATCTACTGGCTGGAAGAGGATGAAATCCGGAGCGCCGGCCGGGACGAAGTGGAGGCACGCATCGGCGGGCTTGATGTCTCCCGGCAGCCGGATGGCAGGCTCGTCGTCCGGCTGCGCCCCCCGCTCACCCCCTGACCAGGGGCTTGTAGCGGATCCGGTGCGGCTGGTCCGCCTGGGCCCCCAGGCGGCGCCTGCGGTCCGCCTCGTAATCCTGGTAATTCCCCTCGAACCAGACCACCCTGGAATCCCCCTCGAAGGCCAGGATGTGGGTGGCGATCCGGTCCAGGAACCAGCGGTCGTGGCTGATGACCACGGCGCAGCCGGCAAAGGAGAGGAGCGCGTCCTCGAGCGAGCGCAGCGTGTCCACGTCCAGGTCGTTGGTCGGCTCGTCGAGCAACAGGAGGTTCCCGCCGCTTTTCAGGACCTTCGCCAGGTGGACCCGGTTGCGCTCCCCGCCGGAGAGGTCGCGGACCAGCTTCTGCTGGTCAGACCCCTTGAAGTTGAAGGCCGCGGCGTAGGAGCGGGCGGGGACTTCCCGTTTGCCCAGCATCACGAGGTCGCTGCCGTCGCTGATCTCCTCCCAGACCTGGCGTTCCCCCTGCAGCGCGTCGCGGCTCTGGTCGACGTAGGCGATCCGGACCGATTCCCCGATCCGCAGCTCTCCCGCGTCCGGCTTCTCCTCGCCGGTGATCATGCGGAAAAGGGTGGTCTTGCCGGCGCCGTTGGCGCCGATGACGCCCACGATCCCCCCCGGGGGGAGGCGGAAGGAGAGGTCGTCGATCAGCAGCCTGTCCCCGAAGCCCTTGCGCAGGTTCCGGGCTTCGACCACCAGGTTCCCGAGCCTCGGTCCCGGAGGGATGTGGAGGTCGGTGGCCTGGGCCCGCTTGTCAGCTGCCATCTCCTCCTCGAGCAGTTGCTCGTAGGCGCGCAGGCGCGCTTTCCCCTTGGCCTGCCGGGCGCGCGGGGACATGCGGATCCACTCCAGTTCCCGGTCCAGGGTGCGGCGGCGCGCCGATTCCTGCTTTTCCTCCGCCGCGAGACGCGCCTGCTTCTGTTCGAGCCAGGAGGTGTAGTTCCCCTCCCAGGGGATCCCCTCGCCCCGGTCCAGTTCCAGGATCCACCCGGCGACGTTGTCGAGGAAGTAGCGGTCGTGGGTGATGGCGACCACGGTCCCCGGGTACTCCTTGAGGAACCGCTCGAGCCAGGCGACCGATTCCGCGTCGAGGTGGTTGGTCGGCTCGTCGAGCAGCAGCAGGTCGGGGCGCTCCAGCAGCAACCGGCAGAGGGCCACGCGGCGGCGCTCCCCGCCGGACAGCGTCTTCACGTCGGCGTCCCCCGGGGGGAGGCGCAGCGCGTCCATGGCGATTTCGAGGGTGCGGTCCACCTCCCAGCCGTTGCAGGCGTCGATGGCGTCCTGCACCCGCGCCTGCTCGGCCATCAGCTTGTCCATCTCCTCGGGGGAGAGATCCTCGCCGAAGCGCGCGTTGATGCGGTCGAAATCGGCCAGGAGGTCGTGCACCGCGCGCACTCCCTCTTCGACATTGCCCAGGACCGATTTGGTCGGGTCGAGCTCCGGTTCCTGCGGCAGGTACCCCACCCGGACCCCTTCCGCCGGCCAGGCCTCCCCGAGGAAGTCCTTGATGACGCCGGCCATGATCTTCAGCAGGGTGCTCTTGCCGGCGCCGTTGGCGCCGATCAGCCCGATCTTGGCCCCGGGCAGAAACGACAGCCAGATGTTCTTCAGAACCTCCCGGTTGGGGGGGTAGACCTTGCGCAGGTCCTTCATTACATAGACGTACTGTTGCGCCATGCTCCCTCCTGTCGGGTATGGGGACAGTCGCCAGTGTCCCCCTTCACAATGAGCCTTGGATTATAATGGATAATTCCCCGGCTTCCAGCGGCAAGGCTCGAATGCCCGTGCGGCGGGATGAAAAAAAGCCGGCGGCCGGCCCGGGCCGCGTCGGTCGCGGGCGGGACGTATCTTCTTTTCTGACAAGGACAAACCCTGGTCCGTCCCCGGAATTATTTGAGGAGGTCGCGCAGGCGCTCCCCTACGGATTTCTCCTCCGCGCCGCCGGGCAGGACCGAATCCAGGACGGTGCGGGTGGTGCGGGGGTCGGGGACGAAGGCGGGGTCGGACATGTTCCCGCGCACGAAAAACGGGATGTCGAGTTTTTGCCTCTTCAGCAGGCGCCCGAGCCCGGCGCCGAGCGCCCCCGGCGGTTCGAGCGCGGCGCGCAGGGCGAAGTCGAGGGCCTGTTCAGGCGAGATCCTCCCCGCGCCCGAGAGGGTGCCCAGCGTCGGCACCACCAGGAGCAGGCGCTCGACCCGCACCCCCTTCGGTGACATCTCGAAGGCGGAGGAGAAAGTTTCGATCTCCGTCCCGGAGCTGGAGCCGATCCCAGCCAGGTTCGCCAGCGCTCCCATTTTTCCCGCCAGGTCGAACCCCTTCAGGCGGGTCCCGGCCAGGTCGGCTGTTCCCCGGAACACCAGGGCGTCGAGGGGGCCTTCGGCCGTCATTTCCGCGTCGAGCGTCCCCCCCTCCAGGGTCGCCCCCTTGGGGAGGATCACGCCGAGCGCCGGGAGAAACTCCCCGAGTTCCCCGATCGGCATGCGGGCGCCGCCCAGTTTCAGGTTCAGGTCGGGCGTCCTGCCGCCGGCGTCAAAGCTCCCCGCCAGGGTGGCCGCAGCCTTGCCCAGGCCGATCTGCACCTCTTTCATAGCCCCCCGGCGTGCCTCCAGGTCGTAATCCAGGAGGTATTTGAGTGAGGCCGGGCTGCGGGCCGGCTTCCCCCCGGGAACCACCTGGAGCCCTTCGACGGTGGCGCTCCCGGTGCTTTCGACCATGCGGCCGTCAGAGGAGGCGGTCCCCTTGAAATCGAGGAGCCCCTTGACCCCCGAACCCTCCCGGACGAGGCCCGAGCCGACCATGTCGAAGTCCCGGACGGTCAGCTCGGCCGTAAACGGCGTCCGCACGTTGTCGGTGCGGTCGAGCGGTCCCGCCGTTCCCTGCAGGCGCGCATCCCCACCGCCGGGGAGGGCGACGGTCAGGGTGAAGGGGAAGGGGGCGGCATGGGACAGGTTGCGCGAGGTCAGGTCCACCAGGTCGTAGACCGACGGCTTCCCCTCCCCCTTGATGACGGTGATGCGGCCGGCGGAGATCTCGAGCTTCCGGATGAGAAGATCCGTCGGCTCCCCTTCCCCCGCCCGTTGCTCCGGTCCGGTGTCCCCCTCGCTCCCCAGGCCGGAAAAATTCCAACTTCCGTCGGGACCGCCGATGAGGCGGATCGCTGGTTGTTCCAGGGTGATGCCCGTGATCCGCACCTGCCGGGAGAAAAGGAGCGGGCGCATTTCGACACCGATTTTGAGGGAGCGGGCGGTCAGAAAGGGGGTCGTGCCGAAAGCGGGATCTTCCCCGATTGCGAGGTCATCCACCGCGAGGCTGCCCGAGAGGAGCGAGAGGCGGATGGCGCCTATCGTGACCCGCCGTCCCAGCGCCTCCGACAGCTTGGCTTCGACCTGGGGCCGGAACCGGTCGGCGTCGATGAGAAACGGCAGCGCCGCGACGATGAGGACCAAAAGCACCGCGGCCGCAAGGACCCATCGCAGCACGCGGGATGGTTTACGGGTGTTTGCTGGCATGGTGAGCTTCGGCCTCCTCGATTTTTGGCGTTCTCCGGCGGTGCATGTTCCCTTATAGTATCTTCCGGTGTTTCGGCGCCAAGAACGAATATAACAGATAATGGGAATCCGGAGAGAATGCCATGAAGTATTTCGCAGCGCTTCTGATGATGAAAGACCCCGAGAAGAACCGGACGTTCCGCGAGCAGCATGTCGCCTTCCTGGCGGAAAGGGAGCAGCGCGGGGAGATCTTCGCCCGGGGGAAATTTCTCGACAACACCGGCGGGCTGGTGATTTACGTGGCCCCCTCGATCGGTGAGGCGGAAAAGATCGCCGCGAGCGACCCTTACGTGGTCTCGGGGGCGCGCAGCCTGGAAGTCCACGAATGGGACGTGAAGTTCACGCCCGCGGGCTAGGCTGCTCCGAAGGATTGCGGGAAAAGCGGTTTTCCAGTTCCCGGATCTTGCCGACCCGGCGCAGGTGGCGTTCATCGCGCGAAAACTCGGCGCCCAGGTAGAGCCAGACGATATCCTGGGCCAGGGCGGCGGCGATGATGCGCGCCCCCAGCACCAGGACGTTCATGTCGTCGTGCTCCACCCCCTGGTGCGCGGAGTAGCAGTCGTGGCAGACGGCGGCGCGGATCCCCGGGATCTTGTTGACGGCGATCACCGCGCCGACTCCACTGCCGCAGATCAGGATCCCCCGGTCCGCCTCCCCCCGGACGACGGCCATTCCCAGCGCCTCGGCGATATCGGGGTAATCCACCGCCTCGCTGCTGTGGGTGCCGACGTCGGTCACCTCGTGCCCCATGGCCCGGACATGGGCCACGAGGGTCTGTTTCAGCTCAAATCCTGCATGGTCTGCACCGAGCACAACGCGCATGTCCGATCTCCTCGCGAGGGTGACATTATAACTTCCCGGCCGCGGAAATAGCAGGGGGTTTGCGGCCGGCGCACGATTTTCCCGGCCCGGCTCCGCCATGGTTTGGTTTGACATCGGCCCCGGCGCCATCTACATTTGGCTTTTGGCAGGTTCTTGCGGTTTCCCCGTCAACCCTTGGAGAGTTTTCATGAGCCCAGACATGCCGGCGGCATCCTCCTCGTCAACCCTGGACCGGATGTGCGTGAATTCCATCCGCACCCTTGCCATCGACGCGATCCAGAAGGCCAACAGCGGCCATCCCGGGCTGCCTCTCGGCGCGGCTCCCATGGCCTACGTCCTCTGGACCCGGTTCCTGAAGCACAACCCGGCCGACCCCGAATGGTGGGACCGCGACCGCTTCGTGCTCAGCGCCGGGCACGGGTCGATGCTCCTGTACAGCTTGTTGCACCTGACGGGCTACGACCTTCCGCTCGGGGAGATTGAGAATTTCCGCCAGTGGGGAAGCCGGACCCCGGGCCATCCCGAACGGGGCCACACCCCGGGGGTGGAGGTGACGACGGGGCCCCTGGGCCAGGGGCTGGCCAACGGGGTGGGGATGGCCATGGCCGAGGCCCACCTGGCGGCGCGCTACAACCGCCCGGGACACAACATCGTCGACCACACCACCTGGGTCCTGGCGGGGGACGGCGACCTGATGGAGGGGGTGGCGGCCGAAGCGGCCTCGCTCGCCGGCACCCTCCGGCTCGGCAAGCTGATCTGCCTGTACGACGACAATCGCATCTGCCTGGCCGGCACCACCAACCTCTCCTTCGGCGAGGACCGGGCCGCGCGCTTTGCGGCTTACGGCTGGCATACGGTGACGGTCGGGGACGGCAACGACCTGGAAGCGATCTCCGCGGCGCTCGCGGCGGCGAAGGCCGAAACCGGGCGCCCCTCCCTGGTCCTGGTCCGGACCGAGATCGGGTACGGGTCCCCCGGCAAGCAGGGGTCCTTCGAGGCGCACGGCTCGCCCCTCGGGGTGGAGGAGGTCAAGCGGACCAAGCGGGCCCTGGGCTGGCCCGAGGAGCCCCCGTTTTTCCTCCCCGGCGAAGTGGTGGAGTTCTTCCGCCGTTCGGCCCAGGCCGGCAGGGAGGCGGCGATCGATTGGCGGCGGCGGATGGCGGCCTACGCGGCCGAATTTCCCGATGAGGCGCGCGAGTTCGAACGGGCGATGCGGGGTGAACGGCCCGCCGGATGGGAGCGGCACCTTCCCGTCTTCGCCGCCGACGCGAAGGGGACGGCGACGCGGGCGGCTTCGGGCAAGGTGCTCAACGCGATCGCCCCGGTGCTGCCGGCGCTCATGGGGGGGTCGGCCGACCTGAACCCCTCGACGAAGACCGTCATCGGCAATGGGGGGGATTTCGAGCCCCCCGATAGCGTGCCGGAGATCCTGCAGGGGACGGCGGGAGGCCCGTGGGGGTACGAAGGGCGCAACATCCACTACGGCGTGCGCGAGCACGCCATGGGAGCGGCGGCCGTCGGCATGGCGGCCCACGGCGGGGTGATCCCCTACACGGCCACCTTCTTCGTCTTTTCCGATTACATGCGCCCGCCTTTGCGCCTGGCGGCCCTGATGGAACTGGGCGTCATCTTCGTCTTCACCCACGACAGCATCGGGGTGGGCGAGGACGGCCCCACGCACCAGCCGGTGGAGCACCTGGCCGCGCTGCGGGCCATCCCGAACCTGGTCGTGATCCGACCCGCGGACGCCAACGAGACGGCCGAGGCCTGGCGCGTCGCGGTGGAGCACCGCCGCCGCCCGGTGGCGCTGGTCCTGACCCGGCAGGACGTGCCGGTACTCGACCGCGCGCTCTACGCCCCGGCCTCGCTCCTCGAACGCGGGGGCTATGTCCTGGCGGAGGCTGAGGGGGGCCGCCCGGAGCTGATCCTGATCGCCAGCGGTTCGGAGGTGGGGCTGGCGGTCGAGGCACGGCTGCGGCTCGAAGCGAAGGGGATCGCCGTGCGCCTGGTGTCCATGCCGAGCTGGGAGCTCTTCGATCTCCAGCCGGAGGAGTACCGCGAGGGGGTGCTCCCCCGCGGGGTGCGCGCCCGGATCGCCGTCGAGGCCGGGATCAGCCAGGGGTGGCACAAGTACGTGGGGGACGGGGGGGATATCATCGCCCTGGACCGCTTCGGCGCCTCCGCCCCCGGCGACACCATGTTCGAAAAATTCGGCTTTACGGTCGACAACGTCCTGGAACGCGCCCTGCGACTGGTCGGGAAATAGTCACCGCTTCTCCAGCCTTTTAAGCAGTTCCCGGGCCTGGCGGTGGGATCCCTCCGTGTCAGCCAGGGAGAGCACTGTCCGCAGTTCCCGGGCCGCCTCCTCGGGGCGGTGCAGCCAGAGGTGGATCTTCCCGAGCGAGAGGTGCGCCTGCGCTCTTTCCGCGGGTCCCGTCAGTGGATCGGCGAGGCAGCTCCGGAAACGCGCCGCGGCCAGGTCGTGGTGCTCCATGTACATCAGCTGGGTGGCGAGGCTGCACCGGAACTCCCGGAGCGGGATCCGGTCGTAGTTGGGCTGCCGCTGCTCCGCCCGCCGCTCGATCTCGAGAAATGTCCGCGCCGCCTCGTCCCTCATCCCCGCCAGCTGCTCGATCTGCGCCACCGAGAGTGCCAGGAGGAAGTTCCGGGGATAGTCAGCGTGCAGGGCGCGGGCGAGCTCCAGCCCCCGGCCATAGCGCCCTTCGCGCACCTCGAGGACCATCCGGACGAGGGTGGCCTCGTTGCGCACGACTGCCCCGCGCTCCGAGGCCACCCTGACCTGGTCGAACCCCCGCCCGCGGTCCCCGCCCATTCCGAGGACGGCGGCCATCCATTTCAGGTACCAGGGGAGGCTGCCGGCGATATATTCATAGACCCCGGTGATGAGGTAGGCGTCGTGGTAGGCGGGGTCTTCCCGGATCAGGTCCCTGGCCAGGGTAAAGGCCTTCCGGCCGCTGCGGAAGGCCTCGCGCAGGGAATGGTCGATGGTGACGGCGAAGGAGGCGCGCATCCCGGCCGCGCTGGCCGCGAAATAGCGCGCGTCCCGGTCCCCGGGCGCCTGTGCCAGGATGGCCGCGGCGCGGCTTTCGCTTTTCGAGATTGCGCCCAGGAACGCGTCCCGCTCCCGCTCCGGCATGGCCAGGTCGGTCTTCCCGGCGAAGTAGGCGGCGGACACGAAGCGGCCCAGGGTGAGGTCCTGGCGCCGCATCATCTCCTCCAGCCAGTGGATCGACGCCAGGTAGAGGGGGGGCGCCGGGTGGCCGGGGTAATCGCGCTCCAGGCCGAGAAAGAGGGCGCGGGCCGGGGCGTAGTCCTGGTTGAAGATGTGGGCGAACCCCTCCTGGGCCCGGGCGACAAAGGCCGGGTCGCGGAGGTCCCGGGCCTGCAGCCCGGAAGCGGTCGGCAGCCAGAGGGCCGCCAGCAACAGCAAACGGAGCGTGAATGTGCGCATAAGTCCCGCCGTCCGGATCGATTGGGGTGTCCGTTCCGGGAAAGTGTACCCCAACCGGCGGCGCGGCGCCGCGCCGATTCCGGGAAAGGTCCAATTTTGATAGTGAATAAAAATTCCCGGTTGCCCCCGGCATCCCCCCGATCCTGATCCCGGACCGGGGGGGAGGTCGTTCTTGACTTGCGTCCGAAATAGTAGAAAATAGTAGGGCTATTTTGAGAAAAGGAGTGTTTTCATGACGATGACCCGAGCCAGCGGTTCCTACATTTTCACCTCTGAGTCGGTTACGGAGGGGCATCCGGACAAGGTTTGCGACTATATCGCCGACTCGATCCTGGACGCCTATCTGGAGAAGGATCCGAAAAGCCGGGTCGCCTGTGAAGTCCTGTGCAAGGAACAACATGTCATCATCGCGGGGGAGATCACTTCCTCCGGCGAGGTGGACCACGAGGCGGTGGCGCGGCAGGCCGTGCGCGAGATCGGCTACCTCGACCCCTCCACCCCGTTCAACGCCGACGGCGTGCAGGTGCACCAATACGTGACCCGGCAGTCCCCGGAAATTTCCCAGGGGGTCGACATCGACACCAACCTGGAATCGGACCAGGGGGCGGGGGACCAGGGGATCATGTTCGGGTACGCCACGGATGAAACCCCCGAACTGATGCCCCTGCCGATCCTGCTGGCCCACAGCCTGGCCCGGGGCCTGGCCGCGGACCGTCACAGCGGGAAATGCGCCTGGCTGCGCCCCGACGGCAAGACCCAGGTTTCGGTTCGCTACGAGAATGACAAGCCGGTGGCCATCACCGACGTCATCGTTTCCCCGCAGCACCAGCCTTCCATTTCCAGGGAGGGGATCATCGCCTACGTGAACGACGACCTCGCCCCGCGGATCCTGGGGAAATGGTACTCCAAGGATATCCGCTTCCACGTGAACCCCACGGGGAGCTTCGTCCTGGGCGGGCCCTCGGCCGACGCCGGGGTGACCGGGCGCAAGATCATCGTCGACACCTACGGCGGGGCGGGACGGCACGGCGGCGGCGCTTTCAGCGGGAAGGACCCCTCGAAGGTGGACCGCAGCGGCGCCTATTTCTGCCGCTACATCGCCCGGCAGATCATCCGCAAGGGGATGGCGCGCCGCGCCGAAATCCAGGTTTCCTACGCCATCGGAAAGCCCCGGCCGCTCTCGGTCAAGGTCGACACCTTCGGAACCGGTGACGATTTCGCTGCGGTCAAGTACGTGGAGGAGCTCGATTTCCGGCCGGCGGCAATCATCGAGCGCTTCCGGCTGCTGCGCCCGATCTACCGGCAAACGACCAATTACGGCCATTTCGGCAAGCCCGGCCTGCCCTGGGAAGAGTGATCGGGGTTTGGGAAGCCCGGGGCTTGCCCCGGGAAGCATGACTCCGGTTTTCAGGCGCGCATCGTAAGGACGGCCGCCCCCTCGAGGCGGCCGTCGCGCAAGGCCGCGGGGAGGAGTTCCCCCACCGGCGCGAAAATCAGGGCCGCGTCGAGCGCTTCCGGTGGTGTTTCCAGCGAGCCTCCCGCCCACGCCGCCCCCAGCCGGAGCGCGAAGTCCTGCGCGCTCGTGTCGCCGGGACCGGGGACGGGGAGCTGCATGAGCCAGAGACCCCCGCCGGGGGATTCCAGCACCATCGCCTTCATGGTCGCGTTCACGCGTCCTTCTTCACGCCCGCCTCACTCGGGGCGCCGGGGGGCCCCGGCGTTCTTCTGCAGCCCGGCGAGGGTTTCGTCGATCTGCCCGATCTCCTCCTCGGTCGCGTAGCGCCGGGCCCGGTTGAGGGAGGCGACGGCGGCGGGGGTGTCCCCCTCCATGGCGTCGATGAGGCCCAGGTTGAAATGGGCGCTCGCGCTGCACGGCTCGATCGCCGCGGCGAAGTCGTAATGCAGACGGGCGAGCCGGAGGTCCCCCGCCTCGAAGTAGATGTGCCCCAAGTTGAAATGGGATTCGAAATGGCGTTCGTTGTGCTGCAGCGAACGGGTGAAATGATCGAACGCCTTGGGGATGTCGTTCTTCTCGTAGGCCATGATCCCCAGGTTGCAGTAGGCGTCAGGCACGCACTCCCCCTCCTCGATCGCCCGCCGGTACATCGCATCCGCGCGCGGGTCGTTCTGTTCGTGGAGGATCAGCGCTTCCTCGAAGGGGCTCATCCGGATCGGAAGCGGGATCAGTATCCCCTTCCGTTCGGGGAAGAGGTTGAGCTGGCCGTTCAGCTCGGCCTCGATCTGGCGCATGCTCAGGCCGCGGCTGCGCAGTTCGCGCGCGCGGCGGAACTGGGTGAGGGCTTGGAAATCGAAACGCAGCTCACCGGTCTCGTCGGGCTCGGCCGCCCGCACCAACCCCTCGCGTGTCCAGCGCCGGATGAAATGTTCGCTCAGCCCGAACTGGCGGCTGATCTCGCGCACGGTGTAGGTCGACTGCACGCGCTCGAGCTTTTTCGACGCGCCCTCTCCGGGAAACGAAACGATCTCGCTCATAAGCATCCCGCCCTGGGCCGGCAGATCCGTCGATGCAATCTAATCCTCATTTTTTCGGGCCGGCTTGATCTTCTTGATCCGCTTCTGCTCCTTGTCGTAGCGTTCCTCGCGCGCTTCCCTGATGTCGCGGACCATTTCCTCATCCTTCTCGTCCGCCAGCCGGCGCACGTTGCGCAGGGAGTCCTTCAGCTCCTGCGTCATCTCCTGGAACCGTTCGGGGGTGCGGATGACGTGGGGTGTGATCAGGATGATGAGCTCCGTGCGGTAGTTCTTCCGGACGGTGGCGCCGAACAGGCTGCCGATGATGGGGATGTCCGAAAGGAAGGGGATGCCGCCGCGGGACACGTTGTTCTTGTCGCGGATGAGGCCGGCGATGGCCACCGTCTCCCCGTCCTTGACCGACAGGGTGGTCATGACGTTGGTCTTGGAGAAGGTGGGGGCCGTCTGCCCGTCGCCGAACTCGATGCCGGCCCCGATGCTGCTGACCTCCTGGGTGATGTCCAGGGTCACCGACCCGGAGGCCGAAATCCGCGGAACGACGATGAGGGAGATGCCGGTGTCGCGGTACTGCACGTTGGTGGTGCTCCCGGCGGTGGTGGTGAAGCTCCCGGCCGGGTAGGGGACCTCGCTTCCCACGATGATGCTCGCCTGGGTGCCGTCGAGTGCGAGCACGGACGGGGCTTCCAGGATCTTCACCCGGGTCTTGGTGCGCAGGGCTTCCAGTGCGAGCATGATCTGGCGCGAATTGCCGACGAAGGCGAAGGTGTTGGCCGACAGCTTGCCCGAAGTGGGGGAGATGCCGCCCGTCGTCATGTTCCCGTCGGTGCGGGCCTGCAGTTCGGCGTTGACCCCGAAGCTCAGGTCGTCGGTCAGGTCCACCTCGAAGATCCGGGCGTCGATGATGGCCTGGCGCGGGAGCACGTCCATCTTCTTGATGGTCTCGGAGATGTAGGCATAGTCCGCGGGGGTGGACTGGATGATGAGGGAGTTGTTGATATCGTCCACCACCAGGCGGACGATGTCCTGCAGCCCGCTGAAGGTGCCCCCCCGCAGGATCTGGGAGGTGATCGAACGGGAGACGTTGAGCTGGGGGCCGAGGCGCTGGGAACTCCCGAAGGAGCCGCTCCCCATGTAACCGTCGTCATACCCCCCGGAACTGAAGCCCTGGCTGCCGGTGCGGCCCGGGGAGGAGGACCCGAATGCGCTCGGCCGGGAGGAGAGGGGGGCGCTCCCCTGGGCCCCCTGTTGCTGCGCCGTTGTCGGGGTGGAAGCCGTGGTTGCAGACGATTCCTCGCCGCCGAAGAGGGCCGAGATCATCATGGCGATGTTGGACGCCGTCGAGTTCTGGACGACGTAGACGAAGGTCTGGAATTTCTTCCCCGAGGTGGCGTCCAGTTCCCGGATCCAGCGTTTGACCTCTTCGAGCCCCCGCTTGCTGCTGGCCATGACGAGGATGGTGTTCATGCGGTCCAGCGAGGCGAAGGAGATCCCCGTGGCTGCGTCCTTGGCGCCGCTCCCGAAGATCTTCGCGAGGTCCTCGGCCACGTCCGCCGAGGAGTTGTTCTCGACCTTGACCAGTTCCACCAGGTCGGGATCGAGGTAGTTGCTGTCGAGCATCCGGATGATTTCGAGCACCTTGGCGGCGCTGTCGGAGTAGTCGGTCAGGATCAGCATGTTCAGCCGCTCGTAGGGCATGATCACGCCCCCCTCGGTCATGAAGAGCTTGATCGGCTCGATCAGGTCCTTGACCGGCACGAATTCGGCGCGGATGACGTGGGTCATCAGCCGCGGGGCGGAGTCGTCGGCGGCCCGGGCTGAGGAGGGGACGGCCAGCATTTCCTTCGGGGCGTCCGGCCCGGACGGCTGCGCCGCGGGCGCTTCCCCGGGTGCGGGGAGCTGTTCGATGATGTCGATGCCGCTCTTCAGGGCCGAGGAGATGGGGACGACCTGGTAGATGCCCTTCTGCTCGACGAGGGCCGCGTTCTTGCTTTTGAGGATCAGGTTGAAGAGGGGAAAGAGATCCTCCCGCGCCATCGGGGAGGCGCTCACGAGGTTTACGTTCCCGCGGACGTCCGAGTCGATCACGATGGGCGTCAGCCCCAGGATGGCGCCGACCTGGTTGACGAAATCGTACAGCGGGAGGTTGTCGAAATTGAGCGTGACCTTCTGCCCGCCGCCCGTGGTGCGGATCCTTGCGGCTTCGGGCACCGGCGCCGTCGGCGGGCTGGGGGGCGCCGCTTTGGCAGGCGCCGCGGAAGGCTGGGCCGCCGGCGGGGTGCGCTGCATCTGCTGGCGCAGGCGCTCGATCGCCTCCCGGCGCTGGCTTTCCGACGTGGGAGGCCGGTCCGGCTCCTGGACCGCCCATCCTGCGGAGTAGAGGGCGCCCAGGATCAGGGACGTGCAGATGATAATCGTAAAACTCCAGGATCTCCCGATGCGTGTGGCCATTTAAGCTTTCCTCTCCATGAGCGCGTCTGTATGCAAAATCGGTACGGCGTCCGTTCCCGGCCGGCCGCAGGTCAGTTCTGGTCCGGCCGGACGATGTCGCCGAACGGGGTCCGAATGATGCGGCTTCCCCCCGGACCAGGCGGCGGAGCCGGGGGTTGCGCCTGCTCCTTTGGGGCGCTCGGCTCCTGCGGCGGGGCGGCCGCCGGCCGTCCCGCGACGGCCCCCGGCAGGGCGATGGTCTGTGTCCGTGCCTGGGGCGCCGCGGGCGGGGCGGCGGGAACGGCTGTCCGCCCCTGGGTCCCGCCCCCCGCCGCCTGCACCGTGATCGGCGTGCCGCCCGCGGTTGCGCCGCCCCCGAAGGAGACGACGCGGGTGGACAGGATGGGCGTCTTCCCAGCCTGGGCCCCCTTGGAGCCCTCGTGCAGGGGGATGATCTCCTTGCGTGCGTTGTTTTCGAGCACGATGTAGGCCGGCGCGATCTCCGTGATCCGGAATCCGCGGTAGACGTCCCCGATCCGCTTCGATTCGGTCCGTCTCCCCTCCCGGGACGGCGTCCCGGGATCGATGATGAGCGCCCGGCGCTGGTCCCCCGCGATGGTGACCCCGACCAGGATAGGTTTCGGCTGCAGCTGCGGTGCCTGCTGGGGGACGGCCTGCTGCGGTTCGGCGAGGCTGCGGGTGTCGGAGAAAATGGTCCGCTCCGGGATCACGGAGAAATCGGCGGATTCGGCGTCCCCCTCCGGCTGCGGCGCGACCACGGCCTTCCCCTGGTCCGCCGGGCGGCGCTCCGCGGCGGGCCGGATCCGTGCCGGGTCGTGGTCGGCGGCGAAGCGAAGGATCGAGGCCCGGAGCTGCCAACCGAGCAGCAGCGCGCAGGCAATCAACAGCGCGTTAATCGCAATCCACCTTTTTGCCATTATCTGTTCCTATTGCTCCGGTCCTGCTTCCGGATCTGCAGGGAGCTCGAGGAGGGCGGCGGTTTCCGGTGCGGAGCCTGCCGCCGGCTCCGGGCTCCGGGACCCGATGTAGCCCGTGACGGTCAGGCTGGGTCGGATCTCGTACCTGCGCTGAATGCGGAAGCTGTTGATGACCAGCTCCTCGACTTTCAGAAACTTATCGTAATTTTCGATGGCGGTCAAAAAGTTCACCAGCTGCTCGAGGTCACAGCGGGTTTCAATACGGACCGACACCCGGGTGACCGCGGGGTTGTCCGGGAGCGCCCTCTCCGGGAGAGTGTTCTTCTGGGTGATCTCCACCCCGCTCTGGTTTGCGAAATCCATGAGCACCTTCTGCAGTTCGGCGCTCGCCACGCTCGAGTTGTCCCCGGGGAGGAGGCGCGTGCGCGCCAGCTCCAGGCGCCGGCCGTACTGCCCGGCCCGCTGCCCGGCGTTGTCCTCGCGGCTCAGGACTTCGCGTTGGGCGAGCAGCATCCGCTTCTTGAATTCCACGTCCCCGGCGAGCTTCCCGCGGTCCGGCACCTGGGAGGTGAAGAAGTGGAAAAGGCCGATCGCGACGGCGACGACGGCGCCGGCAAGGAGGACCTTTTTTTCTCTGGCGTTCAGCTTCACGGTTTGTTCTCCAGTTTCGCTTCGAAGGTGAACCGGTCCCGGCCCGTTTGCGTGTCGCGGTAGATCGTCCCCTTCTGGGTGACGTCGCGCAGGAGCGGGGATCTCTCCAGCAGGGGGATCAGCTCCGAAGAGGATCCGCTCAGCCCCACCAGCTGGATCGTGCCGTCACGGTTGCTGTAGCTGGTCAGAAAGGTGTCGGAGGGGAGGATCAGCGTCAGCTGCTGCAGAACCTCGAGGTTCCGGTCCCGGGAGGAGAGGAGCTCCTCCATGCTCTCGGCCTTCTGCTCCAGTAGAGCCGCCTCGCGCTCGAGCGCCTTGACCCGTCCGACCGGGCCCTCGAGCGCCTCGATCTCCCTGTCGAGGGTGGAGGAGAGGATCCGGTTCTGTACGATCGGCCGCAGGGCCAGGGCCACGAGCAGGAGGAGGATGACGCCCCCCAGGATCGCCGCCGGGATGTGGGCCCAGCGCAGCCGCCGCCGGCGGATCTCCGCGGGGAGGAGGTTGACCCGGAGCGCCGGGTTGCGCGCGCTGCCGGTCTGGGCCAGTCCCAGCGCCGCGGCGGCCTCCCGGAGGCGGGCCCGGGTTTCGAGCCGGGCGGAGATCCGCAGCGATTCCTCGAGCAGTTCGCGGTTCGGAATGCGGGCCCGGATCTCCTCGCCGACCACGGCGGCCGATTCCCCGGTCAGGACGATCCGGTCGACCGTCTGCCCGGGGCCGAGCCGTATCTCGGAGAGCGCCTCGGAAACCTCTCCCACGAACAGGTCGCCCCAGTCCAGGCCGTTTTCCCTGGTGGCCTCCCTGCTGTAGACGAATTTGCCCCCCCGGAGCGCCAGGATTTCCAGGCGCCCGGATCCGCAGTCGGCCAGCAGGCAGGTCTGGTGCTCCGCGCCCCGGGAGCCGGCCAGGAAGAGGTTGGCGAGGCCGATCGAAGCCGGGACCACCGCTACGGGGTGGATGTCGAAGCCCGCCAGCAGTCGCAGGTAGCCGTCCACCACGCTCCTGCGGACCATGACCAGCAGCAGGGCGATCCTCCGGGCGCCGGCGTCGTCGTCGAGCGGGAGGTAGTCGAAACAGTAGCTTTCCTCGTCCGTGGGGGCGTAGGACTGGACTTGGTAGGCGAGGACCTGCCGGAGGTCGTCCTTCACTTCGGCGGGGAGGTCGATCTGCCGCAGGAGCACCTCCCGGCGGGGAATCCCGAACACGACGTTGTCCCTCCCGAGACCCTTTTCGCGGAAGAACCGGTGGATCTCGCGCCGCACCTCGTCGGAGGGGCGGGTGGCGTAATCGGTGATGCGCGCGAAATGGGTGAAGGTCCCCGCGGAAAAATTCCCCTCCAGCGAGGCGATCACGAGATCGTTACCCCGCGGTTCGATGCCTATGCCGGTCCTCAGGTAGATCATGGCGTCATGCTTTCGTAATCGGATACATTTTCATTCCAGTACAACGTCCGGTAGGGTGCCTTCGCGCCCGGGCTGAGACTGATTATAGTGCGGATGACCCTGCGCGCCTTACTGTTTTCTTCGCGCGCCTCCGCCGTGAGGGTGAAGACGCCGGTCTGCGCCGTGGTGAGCTGCGCCCCCCAGGTCCCGACCGGGAAGGGGATGGAGTTTCTCATCTCGGCGATATTCCGGAACGGCCGGATCTTCCGCTGCTCGTAAATCGCCCGCGCCGCGTCCTCCGGTATCCCGGGGATGGACAGGAGCACGGGCAGGGGGGCGTGGTTGACGTTCACCTGCCCGCGCGTGGAATAGACGGTCAGGAGCCGCGCCAGGCCGATGCGGTACACCGGGGCTCCGTCCGGTCCCTTCTCGTAGCGGCCGTAAAAATAATCGGGCGTGACGCCGCGCACCAGCAGGAGCTCCTCGATCGTGTCGATCCTCCCGTTTTTCGCCCGGTAGGGGGGATCGAGGGACTGGTAATAGTCGTCCTCGGCCCCGTTGGTCCGGTGCGCCGTGTCCTGGTCCTTCCAGTCCAGGATCGATTCGAGGATGATCCCGGAGTCCGGCTGGGGGATGCCGGCGGCCTCAATCAACGCCGCAAGCTGGGCTTCTGAGACCAGGTTGACGTTGAGTTTGCCCGATTCGTCCTGGATATCCACCTTGTAGACACTCCCGGCGAAACTCCCCTCGAGGCGGCCCGCCTCGATCGGGTCCGGCTCCTGCATCGAGTCGGCCGGTTGTGCGGAGCGGGCATACTGTCGGGCCAGCAGGCGGTAGACGGCGGTCTCGATTCCGGCCCGGGCCGCAAAGCCCGCCCTTTCCATCGACTGCATGTTGCGGGCGGCGGTCACCTCCACGAAGCTCTCCCGGGCGAAGCTCAGGGCGATCACCCCGAGCGCCGTCAGGATCCATAGAAGCCCGATCAGGATGACCCCCTCCTGTGCGTGGGAGCGGCCGCGGGGAGAGGGGGCGTCGACCGGGATCCCGGGGGCCGGGCGGGTGTTTTCCATGGTCATGGACGTCCTCCCATTCCCCGTCTCCCGCCCCGCCTCCCCTCGGGCGTCCCCTCGGGTGCTCCTTTCGGCATGGCGCCCCGCATCATGCCCCGCTGCCCCCCCTGCGTCCCGCCCCGCGGTCCCCCCTGCATGGCGCCCCGCCTTCCCCGCAACCCCCCCTCGGCGAAGGGGTTGAGCACGACGGGGGCGGTGATCGTGTCGCGGGCGCGGATGGGGATCACCATCTGCCGTTCGAGCCGCCCGCTCCCGCTGTCGGGGGACACCAGGGTAAGGCGGACGGCGGCCGGCAGGGTGCCCGCCGCGCTCCCGTCCCACTCCGGAACCCAGCGGGCCGCGCCCGGCTCCGTGCCGGGGTCGAAATATTCGAAGATGCATTCGGCGAGGCCCTCGAAGAGCGGGTTCCCCTCCGGGAGCGCCTCGGGGTCGGCTTCCCCCCCGGTGTAGGGCCTCTCCCCGGTGACGAGGGCAAGCGTCCCCTCCTCGTCCGGGACCGCCCGGTAGGCGGCCAGCGTCAGCCCGGGACTCTCGAAAAAGCGGCGCGAGTTGAGGCTCACGAATACCAGGCTGTCCCTGCTTCCGAAAAAGAGCGGGGCGGAGGCGCCCTGCTCGGCGGCCGGCGGCACACCACCCGCATTCGTGACGTTCCCGGGCGCCCCGACGGGGTAGGCGGAAGCGATCTGCTTTCGGGTGGCGTCCATGACGTAGCGGTGCCGCCCGGCGGACTCGATCCGGTTGGTACCCGTGGACCAGGAGCGGAGGCTGATGCTGAAGACGGCCCACAGCGCCACCGCCATCAGGGTCATGAGCGTGAGGGCGACGATCAGTTCCAGCAGGGTGAATCCCGAATCCGCGCGCGTCCCTTCCGTCCGTCCTTCCATGGTTCCTGTCATGGCTGAACCGGTGCGGCGGGGAGGTTTTCGGCGGTGGTCACCAGTTTCAGCGTCTCGAGTCCGAACTCGGGGGCCCCCGAGCCCGGCGCGAACATCTCCACCCGGTAGCGCAGCAGCCGCACCGGCATCCGTTCGAGCGCCCCGGGGTCCGTTCCCCCGGCCGTGTCGGGCGCCTGTTCCTCCACCTGGACCGACCAGCGGGTGCCGTCGGCGAAGTCGCCCGTAAACGCCGTCGCCCCTTGGATGGCCTCGTCGAGCAGCGCCAGTTCCATGACCGTCTGCGCATGCTCCACGATGCGGGTCCGGGACTGCACCTTGCGGATGTTCCCCAGCGAGCCCGACATCAGGGAGAGCACGAGCGACACTCCAAGGGCCAGGATCGTGAGCGTCACCACGACCTCGAGCAGGGTGAATCCCCCGGCGTCGCGCGTGCGGCGGGTCATGGGAAAACCTCCGGCGGGCCCGGTTCGATGCGCGCGCGCCCCTGCCCGGGGTCGGAGACGATCGAGAGGCGCGACCCGGTGCGCGATTTCAGCACCACCCTGGCTTCCTCGAAACTCCCGTTCGGCAGGAAGCGCACGACCATCCCCCGTTCATGAATTTCCCGGTCCCCGAGCGCGAGGCGCTCGATTTCGACCTCGCCGGGAAGGGTGTAGCGCCCCGCCTCCCGCCCGGCGGCGTCCGCGAGGACCAGTTCCCCCCGTTCCCGGTCGATCGCCAGGTGCAGGCGGGCCTGTTCCGTGACCGCCTTCTCGCGCGCGTGCCGGAAGGTGTTGAGGACGTCGCGCCCCGCGGCGCGCAACGCCACGGAAGCCGAGCCCCGGGTGAAGGAGGGGTAGGAGACGGCCACGGCTGCGGCCAGGATGACAAGCACCATGACGAGTTCGAGGAGGCTGAACCCCCGTTCCCCGCCCCCCTCCGTGTGCATCCTATTTCCAGTTGCAGATGTCGTCATCGGTTCCTTCAGTCCCGTCCGCTCCCGCGGAGCAGAGATCGAAATCGCCGTGCTGGCCCGGGCAGAGGTAGGTGTAAGGCCGGTCCCAGGGGTCCCGGGGCACCCCCTTGGTCAGGTAGGGGCCTTTCCAGGTGTCGATGCCGCCCGGGTTCTGCACCAGGGCCTGGAGCCCCTCGCTCGTGTCGGGGTACCGGCCGATTTCGAAGGCGAACAGGTTCAGTGCCTGCTCCAGTTCGCCGACCTGGATTATGGCGATCTGGTCCTTGCTCCTGGCCAGCTTGTCGTACACCTTCGGCCCCACCACCGCGGCCAGCAGCCCCAGGATCACCAGCACGACGATCAGCTCGATGAGCGACCACCCCGCTTCCGGCCCCGGCTTCTTCGATCTTCCCGGCATCTCAACCTCCCTGTCCGTTCCCTGCCCGGCGCGCATCGCTACAACGGTATGTCGTTGATGCTGAAGATGGCCAGCAGCATGGAGACCACGATGGTCCCGATGATGATGCCCATCAGCAGGATGAGCGCCGGTTCGAAAAACGCGATGATTCTCTTGACGCTCCTGCGGACGTCGAGGTCGTAGATGTCGGCGACCTCGACGAGCATGGCGTCCAGTTTCCCTGATTCCTCTCCCACCTCCACCAGGTGCATGGCCAGCGGGGGGAAAACGCCGCTCTGCTTCATCGGCTGGGCGATCCCCTCCCCCTTCTTGATGCCGTTGCGGATCGGATCGATCATCTTGGCGATGCTCCGGTTGCCGACGACGTCGCGCACGATGGTCATCGCCTGCAGGAGCGGCACCCCCCCGTGGAGCAAAGTCCCCAGGGTGCGGGAAAAGCGGGCCACCTCGATCTTGCGCAGCACGCCGCCGACCAGCGGGAGCCTTAGGAGCCAGCGGTCCCACTGGAGCCGCCCCTTCTCGCCGGCGCGGAACTTCCGCAGCCACCACGCGGCGGCGACGGCCGCGAGCACCGCCGCCCACCAATACCCGGAGACCAGGTTCCCCAGGCCGCCGAGGACGGCCAGCGGCAGCGGGAGGGGCAACCCCATGTCGTGGAAGATGCTTGCGAACCGGGGGACGGCGAAGACGGTCAGGAGGGCGACGCTCGCCAGCCCCACCACCGAGAGCAGAGCGGGGTAAATCATGGCGCCGAGGATGTAGGAGCGGAGCTCCGCCCCCGATTCCAGGTAGTCGACCAGCCGGGCGAGGATCTCGTCGAGCGCCCCCCCGGTTTCGCCCGCCTTCACCATGCTGACGTACACCTTTGGGAACACCTCCGGGTGCCGGGCCAGCCCCTCGGAGAACGAGCGTCCCCCCTTGACCTCCTTGAGCACGTTCTGGATCACCTCGGCCATGGCCGGGCTTTCAGCCAGCTGGCCCAGGATGGCCAGGCTGCGGTCTAGGGGGAAGCCCGCGTGGGCCAGGGTCCGGAGTTCGGAGGTGAACACGAGCAGGTCCCTGGGGTGGATGCGGCGCGTTTTCCAGGGCCACTCCACCTCGCGCGTCAGGGCGGAGGGGCGCGTCGTGGCCCCGATGCGGATGGGAAGAAGCCCCATCTCCTGGAGCTTCATGGCCACGGTCCCTTCGTCGGCGGATTCCATGGAACCCTCGACGATCTTCCCCTCCATGGTGCTGGCGCGATAGCTGTATGACGGCATAGGTCCCCCGCTTACCGGCCGGTCGTGGCGGGCCGGAAGGTCATGCTTCCTCCTGGGTGACGCGGAGCACCTCCGACAGGCTCGTCACCCCGCGGCGCACCTTGAGCCAGCCGTCTTCCCGGAGCGACCGCATGCCGTTTTCGATGGCCTTTTTCCGGATCTGGCCGGCATCCGCCCTCCCGATCGTCATCTTGCGGATGTCGTCGTTGATCTCCATCAATTCGTAAATCCCCATCCGGCCGATGAAGCCGGTGTTGCTGCAGTGGTCGCAGCCGCGCCCCTCGTAGAAACGGTCGGGCGCCCCGGGGATTCCCCCCGGGCGGAAGCCGATATCCTCCAGCATCTCGGGCACCGGGTGGATCTCCGTCCTGCAGTGGGGACAGATGACACGGACCAGGCGCTGGGCCAGCACGCCCAGGAGCGAGGAGGCGATCAGGTAATCCTCCGCCCCCATGTCGATCAGGCGGGTGATGGCGCTCGGCGCGTCGTTGGTGTGCAGGGTAGAGAAGACGAGGTGCCCCGTCAGGGCCGCCTGGATGGCGATCCTGGCCGTCTCCAGGTCGCGGATTTCCCCCACCATGATGACATCGGGGTCCTGGCGCACGATGTGGCGCAAGCCGGTGCCGAAGGTGAGCCCGATCTGCGGGTTCACGTGGATCTGGTTCACTCCCTCGATCTGGTATTCGATCGGGTCCTCGATGGTGATGATCTTCTTGTCGGGGAGGTTGATGGTGGAGAGCGCGCTGTACAGCGTCGTGGTCTTGCCGCTGCCGGTCGGCCCGGTCACCAGGAAGATCCCGTGGGGGCGGCGGATGAGGGCCTCGAAGGTACGGAGCGAATCTTCGGGGAAGCCGAGGCGCCGGATGTCGTACAGGTCGGTGTTGCTCTTGTCGAGGATGCGCATCACGACGCTTTCCCCGTAGAGGGTGGGGAGCGTGGAAACGCGCAGGTCGATCTCTTTGCCGAGGACCTTGAGCTTGATCCTCCCGTCCTGGGGCAGCCGCCGCTCGGCGATGTTGAGCCGGGCCATGATCTTGATCCGGCTGATGACGGCGGCCTTCAGCTTTTTCGGGGGGGATTCGACGTCGTAGAGGATGCCGTCGATCCGGTAGCGCACCTTGAGGTCCTTTTCGAACGGCTCGATGTGGATGTCGCTGGCCCGGTTCTCGATCGCCCGGGAGATCAGGAGGTTGACCAGCCGGATGACGGGGGCTTCGCTCGCCAGGTCCTTCAGCTGCTCGATGTCGTCGATCTCGTCGGAGAGGGTTTCGATCTCCCCCTCGTCGATCCCCTCGATGATCCTCCCCAGGGTGCTGGCGGAGGAGCCGTAGTAATTTTCCAGCGCGTCCAGGATTTCGCTTTCGGCGCCGAGCAGCGGTTGCAGCTCGTACCCTGTCGCCTGGCGCACCGCGTCGAGGGTGGCGGCGTCGAGCGGGTCGGCCATCGCCAGGGCCAGGCGGCCGTTTTCCAGGCCGACCGGGACGAAGCGGCACAGTTTCATAAACCGGAAGGAGAGCACCCCGTCGAGCACCGGCACCTTCGGGTAATCGGCGGCGCCAGCGGCGGGGACGCCGATATGTTCGCTCACCACGGCGAGGCAGTCCTTTTCCGAAACGTAGCCGAGATCGACCAGGATCTTGCCCAGTTTTTCGCGCGATTCCGCCTGGAGCCCGAGGGCCGTCCGCAGCTCTTCCGCGTCGATGAGGCCGCGCTCCAGGAACACCTGCCCGATGAAGGGCTTGGATTTGAGAGTCTCTATTCCGATGCTCACCGATAGTCCACCCGTATTGATGCCGGAAATGACCGTTGCCGCGCCCTTCCCCGTCCCGGTCGGACGCGCGCGGTCTCATGAGGAACCAGCGTAACCGGACGCGCCTGCGGTTTTGGGAAACCCATTGTCCTCCAGCATACATCGGCCGGGGCACGCAGTGCCAGCGATGTTATTCCGGCGGCCTTCCGGGCTCCGGGGTCGCTCCCCGGCCCCCTACAGCTCGGTACGGTAGTTCGGTGCTTCCTTGGTCACCAGCACGTCGTGGACGTGGCTTTCCCGGAGACCGAAAGAGGTGATGCGGATGAACCGGGCCTTGGTCTGCAGCTCCTCTATGCTCCGGCAGCCGCAATATCCCATGCCTGCGCGCAACCCCCCGGTCAGCTGGGGGATCATGACTTCCACGCTCCCCTTGAATGGGACCATCCCCTCGATTCCTTCCGGCACCAGCTTCCCCTCGAAGAAGGCCCCCTCCTGGCCGTAGCGGTCGCGGCTCCCCGCCTTCATGGCTTCGAGCGATCCCATGCCGCGGTAGACCTTGTAGCTGCGGTTCTGGTACAGGACAACCTCGCCGGGGCTTTCGTCCGTCCCGGCGAACAGCGAGCCGATCATCACGGAATCCCCCCCGGCGGCCAGCGCCTTGGAAATGTCGCCCGAGAACTTGATCCCCCCGTCGGCGATGATGGGGACGCCCGATTTGTGGGCCGCCCGGGCGCACTCCATGATGGCCGTGACCTGGGGCACGCCGGCGCCGCTGACGATGCGGGTGGTGCAGATCGACCCGGGGCCCATCCCCACCTTCACGGCGTCCGCGCCCGCCTTGATGAGCGCCGCCGTCCCCTCGGCGGTGGCGACGTTGCCGGCGACGAGGTCGATGTCGGGCAACCGCTTCTTGACCATTCGGGCGGCCTCGATGACCCGGGCGGAATGGCCGTGGGCGGTGTCGATGAAGATGACGTCAACCCCCGCCTTCCCCAGGGCCTCGGCGCGGTCCATGAAGTCGCCGGTGGCGCCGATGGCGGCGCCGACACGCAGCCGGCCCAGCCGGTCCTTGCACGCGTTCGGGTAGGCGATCTTCTTCTGGATGTCCTTCACCGTGATCAGCCCCTTGAGCCGGTACTTGCTGTCCACGACCGGGAGCTTCTCCACCCGGTGGCGGTGCAGGATGCTTTCGGCCTCCTCCAGCGTCGTTCCCACCGGGACGGTGATGAGGTTCTCCTTGGTCATCAGTTCGGAGATCTTGATGTTGAGCCGGGTCTCGAAGCGCAGGTCGCGGTTGGTCAGGATGCCGACCAGCTTTCCGCCGGAGGTGATGGGGAGGCCCGAGATCCTGTAGTGCTTCATCGCCTCGACCGCTTCGTGGATCTTCTGGTCGGGGGACATGGTGATGGGGTTGACGATCATCCCGCTCTCGGAGCGCTTGACCCGGTCGACCTCCTCCGCCTGTTTTTCGACCGTCATGTTCTTGTGGATGACGCCGATCCCCCCCTGCTGCGCCATCGCGATGGCCATCCGGGAATCGGTCACCGTATCCATGGCCGCGCTCAGCAGCGGGATGTTCAGGGTGATGTTGCGCGTCAGGCGCGTGGAAATCTCCACCTCGGAGGGGAGGAGATCGCTGTAGGCGGGTTCCAGAAGGACATCGTCGAAGGTAAGGGTTTCCTTGATCTCAATCTCTTTAACCATAGGCTCACCGGCTTATCGAAAAGATTGGCTGATTATGACGCACCATGACACTTTTTGTACTTCTTGCCGCTGCCGCAGGGGCAGGGGGCGTTGCGCCCCACCTTGGCCACTTCCCGCTTCTCGGGGACCGCGGGGCCGTCGGCCCCGGCGCTGTAGACCAGGCGCTGCTCCTTCTGCTCGCGCTCGAGCCGGCGCCGCGCTTCCTCGCGTTCGCGCTCCCGGGCGTCGTGCTCCTCCTGGCTGATCGGCTCGAAAAGGTAGAGGAAGCGGATCGTCTCCTCCTCGATCCTCGTCCGGAGCGCCTCGAACATGTCGAAGCTCTCCTTCTTGTATTCGATCAACGGGTCGCGCTGCCCGTAGCCCCGCAGCCCGATCCCCTCCTTCAGGTGGTCGAGGGACCAGAGGTGGTCCTTCCACTGCATGTCCAGCACCTGCAGCATGATCATCCGCTCCTGGAAACGGAGGTATTCGGGTCCCAGGCGCTTTTCCTTCTGCTCGTACAGGGAACGGACCCTGTCGGTGAGCCCCCCGGCCAGGTCCGGGTAGGCGGCCTGGCCGAGGTCGATCCCCAGGTCGTTCAGGTTCAAGCCGAACTGGTTTCCCACCGCGACGCGCAGCCCCTCCAGGTCCCAGGTGTCGGGCGCCTTGTCCCGCGGGGTGAAGCTGTCGAGCATGTCTTCGAGGATGTCCTGGGCCAGCTGCAGGATGTAGCCGCGCTGTTCCACCCCTTCGAGCAGCTCGCGGCGGATGCTGTAGATCGCCTCCCGCTGCTTGTTCATCACGTCGTCGTACTCGAGCAGGTGCTTGCGGATCTCGAAATTGCGCGCCTCCACCTGCTTCTGGGCCCGTTCGATCTGGCGCGTGATGAGCTTGCTCTCGATCGGGATCCCCTCCTCCATCCCGAGCGACTGCATGATGCCCGAGACGCGGTCGCTGGCGAAGATCCGCATCAGGTCGTCCTCGAGGGACAGGTAAAAGCGGGAAGTCCCGGGGTCGCCCTGCCGCCCCGAGCGACCGCGCAGCTGGTTGTCGATGCGGCGCGATTCGTGCCGCTCGGTGCCGAGGATGTGCAGCCCCCCCGCCGCGATGACTTCCTCGCGCTCCCGGGTGCAGACCTCGTCCCAGTGCCGCCGGATCTTCTCGGTCTCCTCGGGCGGGACCTGGGCCGGGTCCTGCCCCTTTTCCCGCAACGACTGCAGGGTGAGAGATTCGGGATTCCCCCCCAGCAGGATGTCGGTGCCGCGGCCGGCCATGTTGGTGGCGATCGTCACCGCCTTCCTGCGCCCTGCCTGGGCTACGATCTCGGCCTCCTTGGCGTGGTACTTGGCGTTGAGGACGACGTGGGGGATCGACTGCCTTTTCAGCAGCGCGCTCAGCTTCTCCGATTTCTCGATGGAGATGGTTCCGACGAGCACCGGGCGCCCATTCCCGTACAGCTCCTTGATCTCCTCGACGACGGCGTTGTACTTCTCGCGCTCGGTCCGGTAGACGACGTCACGGTATTCCTCGCGGATGAGGGGCCGGTTGGTCGGGATGACGTTGACTTCGAGCTTGTAGATCTTGTAGAACTCCGCCGCCTCGGTCTCCGCGGTCCCCGTCATCCCCGCCAGCTTCTTGTACATCCGGAAATAGTTCTGGAAGGTGATGGTGGCCAGAGTCTGGTTCTCGCGCTCGACCTTGACGTTTTCCTTGGCTTCCAGCGCCTGGTGCAGCCCGTCGCTGTAGCGCCGCCCGGGCATGAGCCGGCCGGTGAATTCGTCCACGATGACGACTTCCCCGTCCTTGACCATGTAGTCGACGTCTCGTTTGAAGAGGAGGTGGGCCTTCAGGGCCTGGTAGGTGTGGTGGACCCAGTCCATGTTCTGCGGTTCGAAGAGGTTCCCCACCGCCAGCAGCTTCTCGGCTTTTTCCACCCCCTCCTCGGTCAGGTTTACCGTGCGGGCCTTTTCGTCGATCTGGAAGTCGATGTCGCGCTGGAGCCTGGGGACGATGCGGTCCACCTTGAAATACTTGTCCGTCGACTCTTCGGCCGGGCCGGAGATGATCAGCGGTGTCCGGGCCTCGTCGATCAGGATGGAGTCGACCTCGTCGACGATGGCGTAGTGGAACCCGCGCTGGACGCAGTCGGACAGGTCGTACTTCATGTTGTCGCGCAGGTAGTCGAACCCCAGCTCGTTGTTCGTGCCGTAGGTGATGTCGGCGGCGTAGGCCGTCTTGCGCTCCTGGTCGCTGAGCGGGTGCCGGATGCAGTCGACCGTCAGGCCCAGGGCGCGGTAGATCTTCCCCATCCATTCGGAGTCGCGCGCGGCGAGGTAATCGTTGACGGTGACGACGTGGACCCCTTTCCCCTCCAGCGCGTTCAGGTAGGCGGGCAGGGTGGCCACCAGCGTCTTCCCCTCTCCCGTCTTCATTTCCGCGATCTTGCCGCGGTGCAGCACTACGCCGCCGACGAGCTGCACGTCGAAATGGCGCATGCCGAGAGTCCGCTTGGACACCTCCCTGACGGCGGCGAAAGCCTCGGGGAGCAGGTCGTCCAGCGTCTCCCCCGCGGCCAGGCGCTCCTGGAACCGGGGGGTCAGCTCCCGGAGCTCCGCGTCCGACCGGGCGGCCATTTCCGGTTCGAGCGCGTTGATGTGTTCGACGATGGGGGCTATTGCCTTCAGGTCCCGGTCGTTTTTGCTGCCGATGATTTTGGTGAGGATCGCACTGAACATTGGAGACACTCTCCAGAGGATATGAACAGCATAACCTATCAGATAGGGGGGGGGGAGTCAATGCGCCCCGGGAGGTCGGGTTTGCGGGTTTGGCTTGGCAGGGGCGCGCAGAGCGATGGATGTCTGGGGCATGTCGATACCGTTGTGGCGGCCTTGGCGCTCTCCCCGGGCGGCCGCGCGCCCGACTTGCCCCGCGGCGGCGGACGCAGCCCTCGAAATGGGGCCGATCGCCACCGGCCCCATTGAGACTACGGGGCGGCGGACCCGATATCCCCTTTGTCCTGAAGCTGAGTCAGGGTGTCCAGGCTTCTTACGAAGTCCGTGAAGCGGGGGTCCTGCCGGAGCGGTTCGAAGTCGGGTTCCTTCCGGATGGCTTTGGTGTCGGAAAAACCGAGTTCGATCGCCTGGCGCAGATTCCGGAGCGCCAGCTCCATATTCCCTTGCCGGGCATAGAGCCGGGCTATCATGTACGCCCTCTCCCCGGGGGAGACGCGCCCCCCCCGGGAAAGGTTCACGGCGCCGCTGCCGGACAGGGAGAGGGGGTCGAGTTCGAACGCGCGGCGCCACTCTTCCATCGCCTGCGCGACCTGGTTTTTCTCCAGGTAGAGGGTTCCGAGGTTGAGGTGAAAGGACGCTGCCCCGTTGTCGAGCCGGATCGCCTTTTTAAGGTTCCGTTCCGCCCGGCGCAGGTTGTTCTTGAGAAAGTAGACCGACCCGAGGTTGCTGTAGCCCTGGGCGAATTTGGGGTTGAGTCCCACGGCGCGCCGGAACGTCTCCTCCGCCCGGTCGTAGAACCCCAGTGTCGCGTAGGTGACTCCGAGTCGGTTGGCGATCACCTCGCTGTTGGGGTTGTGTCTGGAGCCCTCGAGGTAGCGGATCAGGGCGGCGTAGTAATCCCGCCGCGCGAAGGCCTGGTCCCCCTCCTTGAGGGCGAATTGTGCGCGCCGGATCGCCTCCTCCGACACGGGAACATGGGCCACGCGTCCGGCGCAGGCGCTCCCGCCCAGGGCCGCAAGCAGCCCGAAGAGGAAAATCGTCCCGTAAACCCGGTTCAGTATCCGCATGAAGCCCTCCCTCCCGTTTGCCTTTATTGTAGCAAATCGCGGCCGCCGCGGGGGCGCCCACCGACGATGCCCTTTTCCCCCGGCTGGTGTACAATCAATCCGGGAAAACCGGCAGAAGGGGGACGATCATGGAAAAAGAGAACATCTCCAGGTTCCTCAAGGGGATCGAGCTTTTCAAGAACCTCAGTGACGGGGAGTTGCGCGACCTGGCCGAAGGTGTCCGGGAGAAGCGGTGCGTACCGGGCGACCTCCTGTTCAGTGAGAACAGCCCGCGGGAGGACATCTTCGTCATCTACGAAGGGGAGGTGGAGCTGTTCAAGAACGACCCCTACGGGATCGAGGTGAGGCTGGCCCTGCTCGGGAAGGGGGATTTCATCGGCGAAGGGATCTGGGAGGAGGATTCGCTCCATTCCACCTCCGCCCGGGCGGTGGGCCGGACGACGCTGCTTGACATCCATCGCGACTTCTTCCGGACCAACCCCGGGACCACGCTGAAGATCCTGGCGAACATCACCCGCGTCATTTCCCGGCGCATGCGCAACGCCAACACGCGGATCCTCGGCTACACCGCGCAGTACGAGTCGGGCAGCATGCGCACGGAGCACGACCTGCTCGGCGACCGCGAGGTGCCCCGGGAGGCGTTTTACGGCATCCAGACGCTGCGGGCGGTGGAGAACTTCAACATCTCGGGGGTGACGCTCAGTTTCTTTCCCACGCTGATCCAGGCGCTGGCGATGGTGAAGGAAGCGGCGGCCGAGGCGAACTTCGAGCTGGGACTGCTCGGGCCCGGACTCCGCGACGCCATCGTCGCCGCCTGCCGCGAGATCCGGAACGGAAAATATCACAACCAGTTCGTGGTCGACATGATCCAGGGGGGCGCGGGCACCTCGACCAACATGAACGCCAACGAGGTGATCGCCAACCGCGCCCTGGAACTCCTGGGGCGTGAAAAAGGGGACTACGACCACTGCCACCCGAACAACCACGTGAACCTGTCGCAGTCGACCAACGACGCCTACCCCACCGCGGTCAAGGTCGCGCTCTACAACTCCAACCGGAAGCTGGTGGCGGTGCTCGGCGCCCTGGTGGACGCCTTCCGGAAAAAGGGGGAGGAGTTCTCCCGGGTCCTCAAGATGGGGCGCACCCAGCTTCAGGACGCGGTCCCCATGACCTTGGGCCAGGAATTCGAGGCCTACGCCGTGACGCTGGAGGAGGAGGTGGAGCGCCTCGAGCAGAACGCCCGGCTCTTCCTGGAAGTGAACATGGGGGCGACCGCTATCGGCACCGGGATCAACTCGGAGCCGGGTTACGCGGACAAGGTGACGGCCCACCTGGCGCGGATCACCGGCCTCGACGTCGTCCTGGCCGCGAACCTTGTGGAGGCCACCCAGGACACCGGCGCGTTCGTGATGTATTCGTCGGCCGTGAAGCGGCTGGCGATCAAGCTGTCGAAGATCGCGAGCGACCTGCGCCTGCTCTCGTCGGGTCCGCGGGCGGGGATCAACGAGATCAACCTCCCGCCGATGCAGCCCGGCTCGTCGATCATGCCCGGCAAGGTCAACCCCGTCATCCCGGAGGTGGTCAACCAGATCGCCTTCAAGGTCATCGGCAACGACCTGACGGTGACCATGGCGTCAGAGGCGGGACAGCTCGAACTCAACGTCTTCGAGCCCATCATCGTGCACAGCGTCTTCGAGTCGGTGGAAATGCTGATCCAGGGGATGAACACCCTGCGGCACCGCTGCGTGGAGGGAATCACGGCCAACGAGGAGCGTTGCCGCGCCCTGGTGGAGAACAGCATCGGGCTGGTCACCGCCCTGGTCCCCTGGCTCGGATACGCGACGGCGAGCGAACTGGCGCGGGAGGCGCTCGAAACCGGCGCGAGCGTCTACGAGCTCGTTCTGCGCGGGAACCTTCTCTCCAGGGAGAAGCTCGACCGGATTCTCGCCCCGGAGAACATGATCCGGCCCGGGAAGATGACGGCGGATTAGGCGCAAACGGCATTCGGAGAGACGGAATCGGGGGGCGGCCACGGATCTCCCGGGGGGGACACTGTCTCCATTCACATCAATTGGAGGTTTTGGAGCTGGCGGTGGGCGGCTTCGGCCCAGCCGCGGTTGGCCGGCGGGCTGGCGGGGGAGGGGTGGAGGATCTGCCCCACCGGGATGCCGCTCCCGGCAAGGGCGCGCTCCGCGGCGCGGCGCGCGAAGGCGCCCACCCCCACCAGGAAGCGCGCGTTCATCGCGATTGCCATGCGCCGCAGCGCTTCGTCGCAAACGGCCGTCAGGGCCTCCGCCTCCGCGGCCGGCAGCTTGTCGGGGGTGATGTTCCGGCCGCTCTCCGCCATGAAGACCAGGGGGCAGTAGTTCACCACGAAAAACCTTTCGAAGAAGGGGCGCGGGGCCCCGAAGCGGTCCCGCGCGTAGCCCCACAACCGCGTGCCGCTCACCTCGCGCCGCCCGCATTCGAACCCCCGGATGGGACGCTTGGGGTGCTGCCGCGGCAGGGCGCCGAGCGCTCCCGAAACGCCGAGGAAATCGCGCACCATGGTCACGTCGCCGAAGGGGACCCCGGTCTGGGCCATGCCGAAGGGGCCCGGGTTCATCCCCACCCAGAGGGCGACGTTCGGCCGCGCGTATTTTTCCAGGTAATCCCGGTGGGGTTCCCGGGCGTAGGCGAGAGGGTTGTACACGTACTCGACCGGCGGTGCGAAACGCAACCGGCCGGCCTGCGCCGACAATTCGTCGGTGATCGCCGTCAGCCGGGCGGCCAGGCCCTTCATCGGGCCGGCTCCGCGCGCGGAGGAGCCGGCGCACAGGCCGGAAGCGCTTTCGGGATGTTCATGAACCGTTCCTCCCCGGTTTCATTCTCCCGCATCCCGGGCGGAGGGGCTACAAAGCCCCGATGAAGCTGGAGGCCTCGATCTTGAAGTGGAAGTCGCGCTCGAAGAGGATGAAGCTGACGGGGACGGAGTATGTCACTTCGATGATGACCTGGCCGGCGAGACGGTGCACCTTGATGTCTTCCCTCCGGATCGGGATTTCGTTCCGCTTGGCCATCTGGTATACGTCGCGGATGATGGTGTCGTCGTCGAGGAAGCGTGCGCCGGCGCGGCTGGCCTCGGTCTTGACGTCCGCCTCCATGTTGTAGTTGGAGTAGTAGACGGGCGCCAGCTGCACGCCCACCACGATGGCCAGCCCCATGAGGACGATGAACACGAGACAGCCGATGACCCCCTTGCCTTCCGCGTTGTCGAGTAAGCGATGCCCTTGCGATTTCATATGCCCATGCTCTCCCGGGGACGCCCCGATGTCCGATTCAAAGCAGAAATGTCGTAATAACCCGTAACGTATCGCTAAACCGGCGGTAAAGGAAATGGTTTTTCCATCAAAACTGCCGAAACTGTGAGCGCCGTCACCACATCGTCCCGCAAGCGGGTCCCGTCCGGCCCCCCGGCGGGCCTTATTCCACCTTCAGGATGGCCAGAAACGCCTCCTGGGGGATTTCGACCTTCCCCAGCCGCTTCATCCGCTTCTTCCCCTCCTTCTGCTTTTCGAGGAGCTTGCGTTTGCGGGTGATGTCCCCGCCGTAGCACTTGGCGAGCACGTTCTTGCGGATCGGGCGGACGACTTCGCGCGCGATGATCTTGTTGCCGATGGCGGCCTGGATGACGACTTCGAACATCTGCCGGGGGATCAGGTCCTTCATCTTGAGCGCCAGTGCGCGCCCACGCAGCACCGAATTGTCCTGGTGGGTGATGAGCGACAGGGCGTCGACCGGTTCTCCCGACACGAGGATGTCAAGCTTGACCAGGCGCGATTCCTGGTAGCCGGCGGGGCGGTAGTCGAGCGAGGCATACCCGCGCGAAGCCGACTTGAGGCGGTCGTAGAAATCGAGGACGATTTCGTTGAGCGGCAGGTCGTAGGTGATCAGGACTCGGTTCCGGGTCACGTACTCGAACCCCTTCTGGACCCCCCGCTTCTCCTCGGCCAGCTTCAGGATCGGGCCCAGGTACTCGTCGCTGGTCAGGATCATGGCGGTGATCAGGGGCTCCTCGAACTTCGCGATCTCCTGCGGCTCCGGGAGCTTGGAAGGGTTGTGGATCTCCAGCACCTCCCCCTTCTGGGTCGTGACCCGGTAGCGCACCCCCGGCGCCGTGGTGATGAGCGACAGGTTGAATTCGCGCTCCAGCCGCTCCTGGACGATCTCCATGTGCAGCAGCCCCAGGAAACCGCAGCGGAAGCCGAAGCCGAGGGCGCCCGAGGTGTCCGGTTCGTAGAAGAAGGCGGAGTCGTTCAGCTGCAGCTTCGCGAGCGCATCGCGCAGGTCTTCGTACTGCGCGTTGTCGGTCGGGTAGAGCCCGGCGAACACCATCGGCTTGATTTCCTGGTACCCTGGGAAGGGGGCGTCGGTCGGCCGGGCTTGTTCGGTTATGGTGTCGCCGATCTTGGTGTCGGCCACCCGCTTGATGTTGGCGATGACGAAGCCGACCTCGCCCACCGTCAACTCGTCCACCTCCTGGAACTTGGGGGTGATGACCCCCACCTGCTCTACCGTGAAGGACTGCTGGGTGTTGACCATCCGGATCTGCATCCCCTTGCGCAGCGTGCCGTCGAAGACGCGTACCAGCACGATGACGCCGCGGTAGGAGTCGAACCAGGAGTCGAAGATCAGCGCCTTCAACGGCCGGTCGTAGTCCCCGGCGGGGGGCGGGAGCCGGTGCACGATGGCTTCCAGGATCTCCTCGGTGCCGATCCCCTCCTTGGCGCTGGCCAGGATGGAGTCCTCGGCATCCAGGCCGATGATGTTTTCGATCTGGTCCTTGATGCGCGGCACCTCGGCGCTCGGCAGGTCGATCTTGTTGATGACGGGGATGATCTCCAGGTGATGGTCCAGGGCCAGGTAGGTGTTGGCCAGAGTCTGCGCCTCCACCCCCTGGGCCGCGTCCACCACCAGCAGCGCCCCCTCGCAGGCCGAAAGGCTGCGGGAGACCTCGTAGGAGAAGTCCACGTGCCCCGGGGTGTCGATCAGGTTCAGGATGTAGTCCTCCCCATTGGCCGCGCGGTAGTTCAGGCGCACCGAATGAGCCTTGATGGTGATCCCCCGCTCCCGCTCCAGGTCCATGTTGTCGAGCACCTGTTCCGACATCTCCCGCTTGGTGAGCGCTCCCGTGTACTCCAGCAGGCGGTCGGCCAGGGTCGATTTCCCGTGATCGATGTGGGCGATGATGGAGAAATTCCTGATGTGACTCTTGTCGCGCAGCAAATGGACTCCTCTTGTCTTTCCGCTTCCCTCTCTTCACCCCCAATATACCGCGAACGGGTCGGGACTCGAAGAGCGGGGACTAAACTGTTATGATAAAGACTTTTCGACAGAGTGCAAATGGCCAAAACACCCGATCAGGGCGCGGACCTCGTTTACGCCGACGTGGCGTACGGGAAATCCCTGATCCATTCGTCGAAGTTCGAGATCAGCACCCCCTTCCAGCCTGCCGGCAATCAAGCCGATGCCATCGCGCAATTGGTCCGGGGGGTCCGGGAGGGAGACCGCCACCAGGTCCTGCTCGGGGTGACCGGTTCGGGGAAGACCTTCACCATGGCCAAGGTGATCGAGGCGCTCCAGCGCCCGGCGCTGGTGCTGGCGCACAACAAGACGCTGGCGGCCCAGCTCTTCCGCGAGTTCAAGGGCTTCTTTCCCGGCAACGCGGTCGAGTATTTCGTCTCCTACTACGACTACTACCAGCCCGAGGCCTACATCGCGGCGACCGACACCTACATCGAAAAGGACGCGCTGGTCAACGACGAGATCGACCGGCTGCGCCACTCGGCCACCCGCTCGCTGTTCGAACGCCGTGACTGTGTCATCGTCGCGAGCGTTTCCTGCATCTACGGCCTGGGGTCGCCGGAGGCCTACTACGGGATGCTCCTGTTTCTGGAAAAGGGGGGGCGGATCTCCCGCGACGAGATTCTGCGCCGGCTGGTGGAGATGCAGTACGCGCGCCAGGACTTCGCCCCGGAACGAGGCTTTTTCCGCGCCCGGGGGGACGTCGTGGAGGTCTTCCCCTCCTACGAGGACTACGCGGTCCGCATCGAGCTGTTCGGCGACGAGATCGACGCGCTTTCGCTGATCGACCCGCTCACGGGCCGCACCCTGCGCAAGTACGACCGTATCCCCATCTACCCGAAATCGCACTTCGTCCAGCCCCGGGAGCGGCTCGAGGAGGCCATGGAGGGGATCCGCGTCGAGCTCGAGGAACAGTGCGCCCGCTTCGAGCGCGAGGACAAGCTGCTGGAGGCGCGCCGGCTGCACCAGCGCACGATGTACGACCTGGAGATGATGCGCGAGCTCGGCTACTGCCGCGGTATCGAGAACTATTCGCGGCACCTGACCGGGCGCGGGCCCGGGGACCCTCCTCCCACCCTCCTCGACTACATTCCGCGCGACTGGGTGCTGTTCGTGGACGAGAGCCACGTCTCCATCCCCCAGGTGCGGGGGATGTTCCACGGGGACCGCTCCCGGAAGGAAAACCTGGTCCGGTACGGCTTCCGGCTCCCCTCGGCCCTGGACAACCGCCCGCTCAACTTCGCCGAGTTCGAGGAGCGGGTCAACCAGGCGATCTACGTTTCGGCGACCCCGGGGCCCTACGAGCTGGAAAAGGCGGGGGGCGTCGTCGTCGAGCAGATCGTCCGGCCCACGGGGCTGACCGACCCCGAGATCGAGATCCGCCCCGTCAAGGGGCAGGTGGACGACCTCATGGAGGAGATCCGGCTGCGGGCCGGGCGCGACGAGCGGGTGCTGGTCACCACCCTGACCAAGCGGATGGCCGAGGACCTGGCCGAGTACTACACCGAGCTGGGGCTGCGGGTGCGCTACCTCCACTCGGAGGTGGAAACGCTTGACCGCATCAAGATCCTCCGCTCGCTGCGCGCGGGAGAATTCGACGCCCTCATCGGCATCAACCTGCTGCGGGAGGGGCTCGACCTCCCCGAGGTCTCGCTCGTCGCCATCCTCGACGCCGACAAGGAGGGGTTCCTGCGCTCGGCCACGTCGCTGGTGCAGACCGTGGGGCGCGCGGCCCGGCACATCAACGGCCGCGCCATCCTTTACGCCGACGTCATGACCGGCTCGATGCGGGCGGCGATCGGGGAGACCAACCGTCGGCGCGCCGAGCAGCGGCGGTACAACGAGGAACACGGCATCACGCCGCAGTCCATCTCCAAGCCCCTCGACGCGGACATGATCCGCATCTACGAGGGGGATTATTACGAACCCCCCGCCCTGGCCGAGGAGGCCGTCGCCTATCGATCCGCCGCCGAACTGGAAAGCGAGATCCGCCGCCTGGAAGAGGAGATGCGGGCCGCCGCCCGGGAGCACGAGTTCGAACGCGCGGCCATCCTGCGTGACCAGGTGCGCAAGCTCAAGAAGACGGCCATGGAACTGGCCCAGCCGGAGACCGCCACATGATCCAGAAACTCGAATCCGCAACCGCCCTTGCCGGGACCGTCCGGATCCCCGGGGACAAATCGATCTCCCACCGCTACGCCATGCTGGCGGCGATAGCGGAGGGGACATCGGTGATCGGGCGCTTCGCCGCCAGCCGCGATTGCCACAGCACCCTGGCATGCCTCCGCGCGCTCGGGGTCGAGGTCGGGACGGCCGGGGACACCGTCACCATCCGGGGGCGGGGATTGCGCGGCCTCTCGGCCCCCGCCGCGGCGCTCGACGCGGGCAACAGCGGGACCACCATGCGGCTCCTGGCGGGCATCCTCGCCGGCCAGCCGTTCGATTCGGTGTTGACCGGGGACGATTCGCTCGTCAACCGGCCGATGGGGAGGGTGCTCGAGCCGCTCCGGCGGATGGGGGCCGCCGTCGAGGCGCGGGAGCGGGACCTGCCCCCTTTGCGGGTGCGCGGGGGCGCCCTCCGGGCGATCCGTTACGCCTTGCCGGTCGCCAGCGCCCAGGTCAAATCGTGCGTCCTGCTGGCGGGACTGTACGGGTCCGGGACCACGGCGGTGGAGGAACCGGTCCCGACCCGCGATCACACCGAGATCGCCCTGGGCGAATTCGGCGCCGCGGTGAGGGTCGCGGGAAACTGGATCGAGGTGGACCCCGGGCCCAGGCTCGTGGGCCGGCGCCTCGTCGTCCCCGGGGACCTGTCCGGGGCCGCCTTCTTCCTGGTCGCCGCCGCCATCGTGCCCGGCTCCGACCTCCGGCTCCCCGGGGTCGGCCTGAACCGGCGGCGCCGGGAACTGCTCGGCTACCTGGAGCGGGCGGGAATGGAACTCGAGGTGGAACGTGAAAGCGCCGAAAGCGGCGAGGCGCGCGGCGACCTGCGCGTGCGCTACAGCCCGCGGCTGCTGGCGGGCGCCCTTCCCCCCATCGCGGGCGCCGAGACCGCGGCCCTGATCGACGAGATCCCGGTGCTGGCGGTGCTCGGGTCGCAGGCTGCCGGGGGGCTGGAGATCTCCGATGCCGGGGAGCTGCGGGTGAAGGAGAGCGACCGGATCGCCGCCGTGGCGGCCAACCTCGCCGCCATGGGGGCCCGGGTGACCGAAAAGCCGGACGGGCTGGTGATCGCGGGCGGGGCGCGGCTCCGCGGGGCGGACATCGCCACCCGCGGCGACCACCGTATCGCGATGGCGTTCGCCGTGGCCGCGCTCGCGGCGCAGGGGGAGACGCGCATCCACGCGGCCGAGTGCGCCGACGTGAGCTTCCCCGGTTTCTGGGACGCGCTCGGAAGCGTCCGCTGATCCCGCTGCGGCGGGGAAAGGAGCAACGATGGCCGGCCGGCATCCCGATTCCTTGAGGGCCCGACTCGACTACGAGCCGGTCGAACTCCGCTTCGGCACCAGCGGGCGCCGCGGCGAGGTTCGGCACCTGACCCAGCTCGAGGTCTACATCAACGCGCGGGCGGAGATCGACTACCTGCTGTCGCTCCCCCCGGGGGAGGGGGGGGTCGTGCGCGGGGACCCGCTGTATCTCGCCAGCGACCTGCGACCGAGTTCCACCCGCTACGTCGAGGAGCAGGAGGGGCGCGGGGAAATCGCCCAGGCGGTCGTGTGCGCGCTCGAGGACGCCGGGATGCGGCCGGTGAACCTGGGGAAGATCCCGACCCCGGCCCTGGCAAGGTACGCCCTGGCCCGCGCCCGCGGGAGCATCATGGTCACCGGGAGCCACATCCCGTTCAACCGCAACGGCTACAAGGTCAACACCTCGCGCGGGGAACTCCTCAAAAAGGACGAGGCCCCCATCAACGCGCGGGTGGCCCGGGTACGCGCCACTCTCTATGACCAGCCCTACGACGCGTCCCCCTTCGACGCCCGCGGGCGCTTCAAGTCCGGGCACCGGGAATTGCCGCCTGAACAGGGTGGGGCGCGCGACGAATACGTCGCCCGCTACACCGACTTTTTCGCCGGGCGGCCGCTCGCGGGGATGCGGGTGCTCTGCTACCAGCACTCGGCGGTGGGGAGGGACATCCTGGTCGAGGTCCTGGAGCGCCTGGGCGCCGCGGCGATCCCGGTCGGGCGGAGCGAGACCTTCGTCCCGATCGACACCGAGAATGTCCAGGACGAGCTGCTGGCCGCGATCCAGGGGATGGCCGACCGGGTCGCGGCGGAGCACGGGGCGCTCGACGCGGTGGTGTCGATGGACGGGGACAGCGACCGTCCCCTCCTCCTCGGCGTCGACGAGGGGCGCGTCCTCTTCTTCAGCGGGGACCTGCTCGGGATGGTGACGGCGGAGTTCCTCGGGGCGGACGCGGTGGTGGTCCCGGTCAGCTGCAACGACGCCATCGACCGGGGGAACCTCCGCTCCGCGCTCGAGCCCAGGACGCGGATCGGCTCCCCCTACGTGATCGAAGGGATGGAGCGGGCGCTCCGGAAGGGGAGACGCGCCGTCTGCGGCTGGGAGGCCAACGGTGGTTTCCTGACCGGGAGCGCGATCGTGCGCGCCGGGCGCACGCTCCCGCCTCTGCCGACGCGCGACGCCGTGCTTCCGATCCTGGCCGCCCTGGCGTCGGCGCGGGAACGGGGTTGCACCCTCGTGGAGCTCTTTGCGCGGCTCCCGCGGCGCCGGAGCCGCGCGTTGCTGCTCCGGGACTTCCCCCGCCCCGCGAGCGCGGCGATGATGCGCCGCTTTTCCCCCTCCGAGGAAAAGATCCGCGAGGCGACCTTCGATCCCCTGTTCCTCGTCGGGGATGACGGCGGGGAGATCGCCCCTTCGGAGGCTGCGACCGCGGAGCTGGGGCGGATCCGGGAGGAACTCGAGCGGTTGTTTGCGCCGGAGCTCGGGTTTTCCCCGGTCGCGGGGATCAACTGGATCGACGGAGTGCGCATCCGGTTCGCGGGCGGGGAGGTGGCCCACGTGCGGCCGAGCGGCAACGCGGACGAGTTGCGCATCTACGCCGTCGCCGACGGGCAGGAGCGGGCGGATGAGATCGCCCGCGCCGGGGTGGCGGAGCCGGACGGGATCCTGCGCCGGATGGAGAGAATGGTTGGCTAGCCCCGTCAGCTTTCGGGTTACAATGGCTGCAAAAAGAGGAGGACTTATGGATTCAGGACAGGGAGAGAAGGGATGGACGCGCAGGCATTTCATGGCGGGCGCCGCGGCGGCCGGCACGGCCGCGCTGGCCGCCGCCGGCAGTGCCGTCGGCAATGCCGCCGCCAAGGAGGTCACGCCTGTGCAGCAAGTGAACACCTACGGAAACGATCTGCTCGGCATGCTGGTGCTCAGGACCTACCCGATCGCCATCAGGATGCTCAAGGAAGAAAGCGAAACCCCCGCGGGAGCGGTGCGGCCGAAGCGGGACCTGGGGGAGCACTACTCCACCTGCCAGGCGTTCGGCATCGTGCGCCGGCGCGGCACGGCGCTCGCGATGTTTCTCGAGGACCACTGGTGTTTCGAGCCTATCATCGGCTACGGGCTGGTGGAGCCCCCCGCCGATTTCATGGAGGGTTCCGGGAGCGCCTTCTTCGTCCAGGACAAGGCCGCGGCCAAAAAGAGGACGCAGGAAATCGCCCTCCTTCCCCATGGAAAATACGCGGGGATGGTGATGGCGCCGCTCCACAAGGCCAACTTCATCCCTGACCTGACGGTCTTCTACTGCAACGCGTCGCAGCTCAGGCACCTGCTCTTTGCCCTGCTTCTCAAGAACGGCACCCGCGTCACCTCGACCATCGATCCCCTCTGGTCCTGCGTCCATTCCGTCGTGCCGCCGCTCCTGACCGGGGAGTGCCAGGTGACCGTTCCGGACCCCGGCGAGTTCGAGCGCGGCGGGGTCGGAGACGACGAGATGATGTTCTCGGTGCCGGCCTCCCGGTTGGAGGAGCTGATGTACGGCGTCTACCACTACGAGAAGGCGGGGATGGGGTACCGCAGCTTCGGCCGGGACGTGAAGGGCGACTTCGTGCAACCCCCCTTCTACCGCGATTATTTCAGGAAGTGGGGGCTGGACGAGCCGAAGAAATAGCGGGAACGAAGTTCCCTGGTCGGGCGGTTCCGGGTCCTATCGGGAACCCCGTCCGCTTTTCCTATTATCGGGATGCACTCCCGCGGCTTGTCCTGGTTCTACCTTGTCCAGGCTGGGGGTCGTTCCCGTTTTCGGACCACAGCCGGGCGAGGTTCACGATCGTTTCGACGGCATGCACCAGGGCGCGGGAGGAGACCCACTCGAGCTTGCTGTGGGGGTTCTGTACGCCGGCGAACAGGTTCGGGGTGGGGAGCCCCATGAAGGAGAGGCGCGCGCCGTCGGTCCCCCCGCGCACGGCGTGGCGGAAGGGGGTGACTCCCGCCTGCCGCATCGCCTCCTCGGCCATGGCGACGACCCGGGGGTGCCGCCCGAGCACCTCCTTCATGTTGCGGTAGCTGTCGGTGATCTCGAGCCCCACCGTGACCCCGGGGAACCGCCCCTCGACCCGGGCGGCCATCTCCTTCAGGATTTCGCCCTTGGCCGCCATCCCCTCCACTTCGAAATCCCGCAGGAGCACCTCGAGTCGCACGAGCTCCTCGTTGCCGCCGAGGTCATGGGGGTGCAGGTACCCTTCGCGCCCCTCCGTCGTCTCCGGCTTCATCCCCTCCGGAAAGAGGGAGAGGAAATGGCCCGCCGCGTAGAGCGAATTCACGAGGATCCCCTTGGCGTAGCCGGGGTGGGTGTTTCGCCCCGCGAAGGTGACGACGGCCGTCTGCGCGTGGAAGGTCTCGTCGCTGATCTCCCCGGTCTCCCCCCCGTCTACGGTATAGGCGAAGTCGGCGCCGAACCCCCGGACGTCGAAAAACGCCGTCCCTTTCCCCACCTCCTCGTCGGGGGTGAAGGCGACCCGGATAGTTCCGCGCCGCTCCCCGGGATGCGCCATCCAGTATTCGACCGCCGTCATGATCGCGGCAATCCCCGCCTTGTCGTCCGCCCCGAGCAGGGTGGTGCCGTCGGAGGTGACGATGTCGGCCCCGACCTGGCTCCGCAGGAAGGGGTTTTCCCGGATCACCTGCGCGGGGTCGCCCGGGAGCGCGATGTCCCCGCCGGCGTAGTTTTCGTGCACGACCGGGCGCACGCCGGTCCCGCTGACCGAAGGGGAGGTGTCCAGGTGGGCGATGAAGCCGATGGCGGGGGCCGCGGCCGCCTCCGCGGGGGGGAGGGTGGCCGGGACCGTGGCATAGACGTAACAGTGTTCCTGGTCGAGGCGTACGTCGATGATCCCGAGCGCCCGGAGTTCCTCCACGAGCAGCCGGGCGAGAGCGAACTGCTTCTCGGTGCTCGGCACCCGGAGCTCCCCTTCTTTGGACTGCGTGTCGATTGCGGCGTAGCGCACCAGCCTCTCCACGACTTTCGGCTTGATCTCCACGACCCCTTCCCCTTTGTCCGGAATGTTTCGGAAGTGTATGCCCGTGTTCCGGGTTCGCCCGAGTATACTTGCTTTCAGCGCGAAACGACACGCTTTTGGCCCGGGAGGCGACGGCGTCTTTCGTGATCCCGGGGATCGAAATCAAGGCGGGGCGCGACATTATGCGGAGGCGCTTGCGTCACTGGAGTCTTCATAATGGAGGGGCTATGATAAGAAGAAGTGCCCGGGCGGCGGCGCTGTTGACGGCGACTTTTTGGGGAGGGATGGGCATGGACATGAACGCGGCCGACGGCAACGAACGGAAGGTCTCCTTCGGGATCGCCCACCACCATGTCGGCATCAGCGTGCCGGACGCCGAGGCGTCGGCAGCCTGGTATGGTCGGATGCTGGGGTTCGAGGTGATCGCGCGGATGAAGGAGGACGGGGCGCAGAAGATGAACATCGTCCATATCCGGCGCGGCAACTGTTACATCGAGCTGTTCGAGGTGGAGGGGGCGAAGCCCCTGCCCGATTACCGGCGCGACCCTTCGACCGATTTCGGCGTGCACGGGCTCAAGCACATGGCCTTCGAGGTGGACGACGTCGCCGCCGCCGTCGCGGAACTCCGGGCCAAGGGGGCGGAGGTCGCCTTCGGGCCGGTCGACACCCCCGGGGTGGCCTTTGTCTTCATCCGCGACAACGCCGGGAATCCCTTCGAGCTGATCCAGTACAAGCGGCCGCAGCGGTGAGCATGGACATGAAAGACTTCGCACCCTATCTCGCGCCGACGGACATCATCGATTCGGGGCACCCCGATATCCTGGCCTTTGTCGCCCGGCACACCGCGGGCGCTGCCGACGACGTGGAGCGGGCGGTGCGTCTTTACCGCGCCGTGCGGGACGGGATCCGCTACGACCCCTACACCCCGTTTCACCTCCCGGAACACTACCGGGCGAGCCGCGTGCTCCGGGCGGGGCGCGGCTTCTGCGTTCCCAAGGCGTCGCTCCTGTGCGCGGTTGCGCGCGCGGCCGGCATCCCCGCCCGTCCCGGGTTCGCCCACGTGCGCAACCACCTGGCCACCCGGCAGCTGCTCGACTACCTCGGCTCCGACCTGTTCGCCTGGCACGCCTTCGTCGAGCTCCACCTCGGGGGGAAATGGGTGAAGGCGACCCCCGCCTTCAACCGGGAACTGTGCGAACGGCACGGTGTGCCGCCGCTCGATTTCGACGGGCTCGAGGATTCCATCTTCCAGCCGTTCAACGGGGAAGGTCGCCGCTACATGGAATACGTCACCTTCCTCGGCAGCTTCGATGACATTCCCGTAGCCGCCATCGTCGCGGGCTTCCGCGCCGCCTACGGTGAGGAGCGGGTTCAGGGATGGATCGAAAGCTACGGCACACCCGGAGCCCCCCGCGCGCGGTTCGAGACCGAAGAGGTGGTTTAGGGGCTGATCGGGGAACCGCGATTATTTGCGCATGGCGCGTTGCAGCAGTTCTCGCAGCCGGGTGCGGGCGCGGAACACCTTCAACCTGGCCGCCTGCTCGGTGCACTGCATGATTTCGGCCATCTTCGGGTAGGGGATCCCCTCCAGGTCGCGCAGGACGATGGCCGTGCGCTGCTGTTGGGGGAGATGGTCCAGCGTCCGGTGCAGGAGCGCCGCCAGCTGCTTCTGGTCCTCCTCGGTTTCCAGCGGGGGTTCGTCCTGGCTGATCAGCGTCTCCAGCCGGTTGGAATCCTCCAGGCTCAGCTCGCTGAAGGTGTGCACCTTGTGGCGCCGGAGCTTGCGGAGTTCGTCGTAGCATTGGTTGGCGGCGATGCGGTAGAGCCAGGGGAAGAAGGGGCGGCGCAGGTCGAACTTGGCGAGCGAGAAATAGATCTTGGTGAAGATCTTCTGGGAGACGTCCTCGGCGTCGTTGCGGGAGCCGAGGTAGTGGTAGACCAGGTTGAGGACCGACTGCTGGTACTTGCGGACCAGGGTCTCGAAGGCGCTCTCGTCCCCTTCGCGGCAGCGGGTCACCAGGAGGCGGTCTTCATCGGAGTCCGAATCTTTCCACACGCAGCGGATCTTAGCGTATCAGGGCTTCGGGGAGCCAGAGGATAGATGGAGCGGCCTTGTGCGACAACGGGGATCGGTTCATGGGCCTTCTCCCTGTGCCGCGCGGGGAGCGCCCGATAGTAATACCCTGTAGCGGGAGCGGTTGTCCAGCACCCGCCGGACGTAATTGCGGGTTTCGCGGAAGGGGATCCGTTCGACGAAGGCGGCGGTGTCGGTTTCGCCGAACTTTTCGAGCCAGAGAGTCACCCGGGAGCCCCCCGCGTTGTAGGCCGCCAGTGCCAAGTCTTCCCTCCCGTACCGCTTCACCTGGCTGGCCAGGTAGCGGGTGCCGAGGGCGAGGTTGACGGCGGGTTCGTAGAGCCGGGCGGGGCTGAAGGGGCGGAGGCCCGCCTGCCGCGCCAGTCCCCGGCCGGTGGAGGGGAGGATCTGCATCAGGCCGCGGGCGTCGGCGCGGGAGCGGGCCCGGGGATTGAACGCCGACTCCTGCCGGATCAGGCCCAGGACCAGGGCGGGGTCAAGTTTCGTCTTGGCCGCTTCCGCGCTCACGGCGTCGCGGTGGGGCGTCGGGTAGAGGATGTCGCGGGCCTCGGCGGGGAGGTCGGCCAGCGGGCGGCCGGCATAATCGGGGAAGACGCTGTACAGGCTGGAAATCGCTCCATGGTAGTCCTGCTTGCGGGCCTGGACCCGGGCCATCAGGTACTGGAGCGGGCGCCGGTTGTGGGGCTGGGTGAGGATCGCGTGCCGGAGCTCCACGAGGGCCAGGTCCTCGAGCCGGGCGGCGGCAAGCTGTTCGGCTCGGTCGATCGGACCGGCCGCCGCATCGTCCGGGGCGGCGACCGTGGCGGGGGCGTACCCGATCCGGTCGGCGCGGGCCCGGAAAGAGTGGAAATCGGCCCTCGCCTTCTCCGCGGCGGGCAGGGTGCGCGCCCGGTCTCGGGCCAGGTCGCCGTAAAAGGTGTTTGGCAAGAGGACGGCGGTGCGCCCGTAGAGGTAGCGCGCCCCGGCCGCGTCCCCCATTTTTTCGTGGCAGCGGCCCATCCAGTACAGGGCGGGGGCGGCCGCAAGGGGCTCGGGGTAGGTCGCCACGTAATTGGCGAAGCCCGCGGCCGCCTGTTCGAAGCGCCCGTCGATCCATTCATGGAGCGCCACCTTCCAACGCGCCCGCTCCGCGTGCTTTCCGCGGGGGAAGGCTTTGAGCAGGACCCGGTAGGCGTCTTTCGATTTCCCGTCCTCGTACCGAGTGTCGTACCAGGTCGCCACCGAGTAGCAGAGCTCTTCGGTATCGGCCGAGGCGGGGTGGAGCCGGAGGGCCCGGTCCCGCACGGCCAGGAAGCGGGCCTCCTCCCCCTGCCGCCGCCGGCAGCCCCCCTCGAGGTAGAGGGCCCGGGCGTGCAGGCGCGCGTCGGCCGTCGTCACCTTGCCGATAGAGACCAGGGCCGAAGCGGTCCGGTTCAGGGCGTAATCCGCTTCAGCCAGCAGCAGGGTCCGCTTTTGGGAGGCCTGGGAGTCGGGGGCCGAAACCTGGCCTAGGGCCAATAGGAGGACGCGGGCGGCGGAATTCTTCCCCGCCGCGAGCAGTTTCTCCGCACGCAGGAGGCGGGGCGCATAGTTCCGGTTTCCCGTGAGCGCACCGGGGGAAATGGCCTTGAGGGCGCCCGCCGCTTTTTCAGCGTAGGGGGAGGTGGGGCTTTCGGACCACACCTTGAGATAGAGCGGGGCGGCTGCCTTCTTGTCCCCCTTGAGCTCGAGCGCCCTGGCCCGGGAGAAGAGGGCCTCCGGGCCCGTGTACCCTTCATGACGGTCGAGCAGTTCGAGCACCGCTTCGGGGTCGCCCAGTTCGAGCAGGGAGTCGCACTGGCCCATGACGGCTTCCCGTTGGTGGGGGGAGCCGGGGTGGCGCCCGGTGAGCGCGCGGAACGCTTGGTTCGCTTCCCGGTACTGCTTCAGCCGAAAATGGGCTTTGGCCCGGTAGAGGAGTGCGTAGTCCCCGACGAGAAGACCCGGGGTGTCCGGTCCGGGTAGGGTGTCGAGCGCTTTTGCCCAGCGCCCGGCCTCGAAGTGGTCCACCCCCTGTTTGAGCGCCTCGAGCAGCGCGCGGGGGAGCCGCTCGTCGTCGGGATCCCACCGGTCGATCCCGGCCGGCGGCGGGGGTGCATCGACCGAAACCCCCTGGGGGGGAGGCGCGAGGCAGGCCGCGAGCAGGGGGACCGCCAGCGCCGAGAGGCAGAGGGGTTTCAGTCGCCCCCGGCGCCCTCCTCCTCGGGATTTTGGGAATACTTGCACGGGCTAACTTTCAATCCTGGGCCCCGGATAATCGCTCCCAAGTGTGGCGGAGTCGTTGTCTCCCAGAATGCGGACGATCTCGTCGTGAAAATAATCGATCCGGCTGGCGACGATCGGGGCAACCCGTTTTTCGTACATGTCGCGGCTCCGATCGATGTCGCGCTTCAGCCGCAGATAGAGATCGCGGTTCTGGCGCCCTTCCAAGACGTGGGTTTCGTTGTAGAGCTTGATTTCCGACACCAGGAGGCGGGCGAACCGGCGGGCGTCCGCGTGCAGTTTTTCATCCTCGGCAACAGGGGCAACAGGGGCAACAGGGGCGACGGGAGCAACGGGGGATTCTTCCGCGGCGGTTTGCGCGGCGGCGAGAGTGCTCCCCCCCCAGTCACCGAAATCGTGCACGGCTTCTTCCGGGGATGATGCGGTCGATTCCTCCTCGGCCCTGGGAGTCGGGGGTTGCAGCGGCGGCTGCTCCACCGGGCCGGCCTGCGGCTCTTCCACCGTCCTGTGAGGCGGAACGGAGGGCGCGGCCGGGGCAGGGGCCGGGGCCGGTTCGCGGTATTCGTTGATGAGCCTTAGCGCGATGTTTTCGAGGCGCAGGGCGGTGAAATTCGCGAGGATGGAGAGCGCCTGCGGTCTGGCTTCGGCCCCGTTCTCTTCCCCGGCGATCAGCAGGGCGACGGGACGGTCGAGTACGCGCAGCGCCTGGAGGCGCCAGGGGCCCCGCGACGAGGCCCGGATGGCTGCGAGCGATTCCGCCTCGGGCAGGCTCGCCGCCTCCACGAGCGCGGTGCCGGCCAGGGCTTCCCCGAATTCAGGGCACGCGGCCGGCGAGAAGGAATCGCTTCCGATCGTCCGGGCGGCGTCCTCGGCAAAGCCCCGCGAGGACCAGCCGGACAACAGGTCATCACGCAGCGCGAACAGGGCGACGCGTGGAAAGCAATTGGCGGCCGCGTCGAGCAGGAGGGTGAGGATCTCCTCCTGGGTCTCCTTGCGGGTAAGATCGCGGGTGAACCGGGCCAGGTTCTCCGATTCCAGGTCCCGCCTGCGGATCGATTCCTCGAGCATTCCGTCCAGGGCGGGCGCCATGGCGGGGAGTTCGGTGCGGCGCAGTGCCTCGATCCTCTGTTCGAGCTGCCCGATCCCCGCGGCGAAGGACGCGCGGACCTGTTCCAGTTCGTCGTCAAGCGCTGCGAGCTGCGGCGAAAGGGTTTTGTAGGCCTGTTCGCGAAGCCGATCGGCACATTCTCTTGGGGAGGGCATGGATCGCTCCTAATCACTCAAAAAAGTTGGTGTGAAGACTATCGAAAGCCTCCAGGGGTGTCAACCGGGATCGCCGATTCCCGAGGAAAAGGGAAGGGCGGCGGGGATGGAGCCTTCCATCCCCGCCGCCCCCTGAAAGGAGGTGTGGTGCTGGGTTTGAGGATCTCCTTTCAAAAACGACAATTTTCCGAAAAAGTTCCTTTTCCCCCCGAAAAATGATGGTTTCCGGCGCGGCCGCGCGCCGCACCCCAGGATCTTATCGGCAGCCCGTTCCGGGTGCGATAGTGACCCGGGTCACCTTATTGGGAGAACCGTATGGGTTGATGGGCAGATGGAAACAACCGGGTGCGGGTGTCGTATGTTAGTCCAGCGGAGGCCCTTCGGGCTGCCGGACCGGCAGAACGCAAACCTGTGGGAGGTTGGGACATGAATCGACAATCGGGCGGGTGTATGCGCCAACGGGTGTCCGGCTGCGCGCGGGTCATGCTGGCGCTGACTATGGTCGTTTCCGGGTGCGGCCGCGCGCCGGAGGCACCCGAAGCGAAGGCTCCCGGGGCGGCGGCGCCCGAGGCGGAAGGCTCTTGGGCGGAGGGGCTCCTCCGTGAGCGGGAAGCGAAGGACGCGGCTTTCAGGTCCGGGTCGCAATCCCCCATCCCCGCCGCCGGGCGGGCGGATTTTGCCGGCCTGTCCTACTATCCCGTCGACCGGGCGCTCAGGTTCTCGGTGCAGCTCCAGCGTTACGAGATCGCCGCTCCGGTGCGCATGGGGACCAACACCGGCGAGATCCGCGACGCCCTGCACTACGGCCGGTTCGAATTCCGGGCTGTGGGGAGGGACTGCCGGCTGGAGGTCTACCGTATGGAGACGGCCGGCGCCCCCTCGCTCTTCATCCCGTTCCGGGATGCCACCTCGGGGGGTGAAACCTACGGGGCCGGCCGCTATCTCGATCTCGCCGAAAACACTTCGGGGACCTACGACCTCGATTTCAACCGGGCGTACAATCCCTATTGCGCCTATAACCCCGATTACAGCTGCCCGCTGCCGCCGGCGGAAAACACCCTCGCCGTCCCGATCCGGGCGGGTGAAAAGATGTACCGTGCCGGCGCCGGAATCGAGCGGCTCCCATGACAGGGTGAGGCAAAGAGCTTTTTCGCGCCCCGAAAGGGTGTGCTATCATGGGTCCAATCATTACATCGACAAGGAGCCCTATGGCAGAGATTCACTCCGCTCTCAAGGAACTGTTGAGCCGTACCGAACTGGTGGTTTTCCCCGAGGACTACGTCGTGGTCGACCTCCCGGTGGACATGCACTCCATCCCGGGCGAATGGTTCAATCCCGCAACCACCCGTTTTGCGCTGATCGTCCAGGAGCCCAAGTCCGTCACCCTGGTGGTCCCCCGCCGGAAGTGGCTGCGTATGAAGGGAATGCTGGAACAGTATGACGTGAAGGGGCTGGTGAAGGTGGTCGGGTTCGACAAGAAACTGTCGCTCGTCACCACCGGCTACATGTGCGTGGTCGGGACCGTCCTGTCCAATCACGGGATCCGCGCCATCCCGACCTCCACTTTCAAGAGTGACCAGATCATCGTCCCCAAGGAAGAACTCCCCCGGGCGGTCAAGGTGCTGCGGGAACTGCTTGCCAGCTGCAGGCAAAAGCCCGCGCCGACCGCGAGGAGGAAGACTTCCGCGCCCGCCGCAAAGAAGGCCCCGGCGTCCGCAGGAAAAAAGAAGGCGCCCGCGCGCGCGGCTGCGAAAAAGAAGGGTTAGCTGTCGGCGGGCTCTTCGGGGAATCGGCAGCGCGCCAGGAAGTCCTGCAGGAAGTTGTCCGGCTCGGCGCCTGCCGCCCGCTCGGCCAGGGCCGCCCGGGCGGCGGCTACGGCCTGGCCGTACCTCTCGGGTGTCATCCGGCCCCGCAGCAATTCCACCCGCAGAAACAGCAGGTAGGTCTGCACCACGTCGGTGACGCAGTACTGGTTGATCTCCTTCTGCCGCCCCTGCCGGTAGAGATACTCCACGTCGTCCCCTTCGATGCTGTACTTCCCCGGCAACCCGATCAGCCGGGTCAGGATGTCGAGCGAACTGCGCCGGTGCGCGGCGCCGAAATTCGACAGGAAATCGCACAGGTCGATGTGGTAGGCGTCGCTGTACCGGCTGCCCCGGTAGGTGCTCCGCCCCTGGTCGGCGCCGAAATAGCGGGGGAGAGGAAGGGCGAACTTCAGGGCGCGGGTCTCCAGCACCGGGAGGTCAAACCCACGACCGTTGAAGGTGACCAGCGTCCTGGCGCTCTCGAAGATGCTCCAGAACCTGGCGACCATTTCCTCCTCCGTGTAGCGGTCCGCGCCCAGGCACCCAAGCGATAGGATCCGGTAGTTTTCGTCCACCTGCATGGTGGAAATGGCGATCGGGATGTGGAAGGGGATGGGGAAGAAGTCGCTCTGCTGATTGCTTTTCTCCAGGATCCGGTCCCGGGCGGTGTCGTAGGCTTGGTCCAGCGTCAGGTTGTTCTCGGGGTCGTAGACCTCCTTCACCAGTTCTTTGTCGACGCGGGTCTCGATATCGAAAACGAGGTATTGGACCATGTCACCTTCCGGGGGGCGCGGTTGATCTATGGGAATGCATTGTGAAAGATAACGCCCCGGATGTCAAACGGATGCGCCACCCCCCGTCATGTGTCCCGTAACTCGCCACCGTTGCGTGATTTAGGCGATTTTATGCAATATGTTGTGGTTAACTGGATGCCGGAGTACTATATTTAGTGGGGCTTTTTGGATATTTTTAATTGACAGCGCCGACGACCTTCGTGTAAAAAGCCGGGCATACTTTTATAAAAACCTCCAGGGAGGAGTCTTCTCATGAGCGGCAACAAAGTGGTTCCAATGGAAAATACCGCCTTGAAAGCAATGGCTTTGGAACGGCAGGACGCCGAGGGGATCGAATTTCCCCGCCACTTCACGAAGGAGGGGACGAATCCGTACGACACCGTGGAGTGGGAAGAGCGCACGGCCGTCATCATGAGTGAAAAGGGGGAGGAAATCTTCCGGCAGGACGGGGTGGAGGTCCCCAAGAGCTGGTCCCAGAGGGCGACCAACATCGTTGTCAGCAAGTATTTTCACGGCCAGGTCGGGACGCCGCAGCGGGAGCGGAGCGTGCGCCGGCTGGTGGAGCGGGTCGCGAGCACGATCGCCGGGTGGGGGATCGAAGGGGGCTATTTCGCTTCCGCCCAGGACGCCCAGGCCTTTCACGACGAGCTGGTCTACCTGCTGCTGCACCAGCATGCCGCGTTCAATTCCCCCGTATGGTTCAACTGTGGGATCGAGCCCCACCCCCAGTGCTCCGCCTGCTTCATCAACTCGGTCTCGGACACCATGGACTCCATCCTTTCGCTTGCGTGCACGGAAGGGAAGCTGTTCAAGTTCGGATCGGGGACCGGGACGAATTTCTCCCCGCTGCGCTCCTCCCGCGCCCGGCTCTCCGGGGGGGGGACCGCCTCCGGGCCGGTCAGTTTCATGAAGGGGTTCGACGCCTTCGCCGGGGTGATCAAGAGCGGAGGGAAGACGCGCCGGGCGGCCAAGATGGTCATCCTCGACATCGATCACCCCGATATCGAGGAGTTCATCGAGTGCAAGGCAAAGGAGGAGAAGAAGGCCTGGACCCTGGTGGCGTCGGGGTACGACAGCGGGGTGGACGGGGAAGCCTACAGCAGCGTCTTCTTCCAGAACGCCAACAACAGCGTCCGCGTCACCGACGAGTTCATGCGCCAGGTGGAACAGAACGGGAGCTGGATGACGCGTGAACGCCCCTCCGGAGAGGTCGTCGATACCTATGCCGCCCGCGACCTGATGCACAAGATCGCGGCCTCGTGCCACGCCTGCGGCGATCCCGGCATGCAGTACGACACCACCATCAACCGCTGGCACACCTGCAAGGCGGCGGGGCGCATCAACGCGTCCAATCCCTGTTCGGAATTCATGTTCCTGGACGATTCGGCTTGCAACCTGGCCTCTTTCAACCTGCTGAAGTTCGTCGACCGGGAGGGGGTGTTCGATACCGAGGGGTTCCGCAAGGCCGTCGACATCATGATCACGGCGCAGGACATCATGGTCGACAACGCCAGCTACCCGACCGAAAAGATCGACAAGAACAGCCGCGAATTCCGCCCGCTGGGCCTGGGCTACGCCAACCTGGGGGCCCTGCTCATGCACAATGGTTTGGCCTATGACAGCGACGAGGGGCGGAATTACGCCGCGGCGATCACGGCAGTGATGACGGGGCAGTCCTACCTGCAGTCCGCGCGCATCGCGGCCAAGCTGGGGACGTTCGCGGGCTATCCCCAGAACCGCGATTCCTTCATGGACGTCATGCGCGCCCACCGCGCCGCCGTGCAGAACGTCCAGGCGAGTTGCGTGCCGGAGCCGCTCCTGCGGGCGGCCCAGGAATGCTGGGACCTGGTGGTGATCGAGGGGGCCGAACACGGGTTCCGCAATGCCCAGGCCACGGTGCTGGCGCCGACGGGGACCATCGGCTTCATGATGGATTGCGACACGACCGGGGTGGAGCCCGACCTGGCCTTGGTAAAGACCAAGAAACTGGTGGGCGGCGGGGAAATGAAGATCGTCAACCAGACCGTCCCGGCCGCCCTGTCCAAGCTGGGTTACGACGAAGGGCAGATCGGTGCCATCACCGCCTACATCGATGAAAACGGCATGATCGAAGGGGCACCCCATGTGAAGGCGGAGCACCTGCCGGTGTTCGACTGCGCCTTGAAGCCGCAGCGCGGCGACCGGTCGATCCACTACCTGGGGCACATCAAGATGATGAGTGCGGTGCAGCCGTTCATTTCCGGCGCCATCAGCAAGACGGTCAACGTGCCTGAGAGCATCAGCGTCGACGAGATCGCCGACCTCTACATCCAGGCCTGGCGGATGGGAGTGAAAGCCATTGCCATCTACCGCGACAATTCCAAGCAGACGCAACCGCTCTATGCCTCGGCAGGGTCGAAGATAGAGGGGCTCCAGGCGCTCCCGGAATTCAAGCCGGTGCGGCGCAAGCTCCCCTTGGAGAGGAATGCCATTACCCACAAATTCAGCATCGCCGGGCACGAAGGATACATCACCGTCGGGATGTACGACGACGGGCAGCCGGGGGAGATCTTCCTGGTCATGGCCAAGGAGGGGAGTGCCATCTCGGGCCTGATGGACTCCTTCGCCACCGCGATTTCGCTGGCGCTGCAGTACGGCGTCCCGCTGCGGGTGCTGATCGACAAGTTCAGCCACGTCCGCTTCGAACCCTCGGGGCACACGGGCAACGCGGAGGTCCCGTTCGCCAAGTCGATCGTCGACTACATCTTCCGCTGGTTGGCGTCGAAGTTCCTGTCGGTGGAGGATCAGCTGCAGACCGGGGTCCACGTGAGGGAGAATACGCTCAGTGCGGCGCGCGAAGCCGTCATCCCCGACGACGCCGGGCCCAAGACCCTCAACGACATGAAATCGATGTACGCCCTCGACGACGCCCCCAGCTGCGCCTCGTGCGGCAGCATCATGGTGCGCAACGGTTCCTGCTACAAGTGCATGAACTGCGGCGAAACCAGCGGCTGTTCATAATCGGGTCCGCCGCCGCCGGCGCGTCCGCGCGGCGGCCGTGGACCGGGTGATTTCATGCGTCAGAGCGGCATCCTGCTTCACCCCACCTCGCTCCCGGGCGAATTCGGCATCGGTGACCTGGGAGAGGAGGCCTTCCGCTTCGCCGACTTTCTCGCGGAGAGCGGGTGCGGGCTGTGGCAGGTCCTCCCCCTGGGTCCGACCGGGTTCGGGCACTCCCCCTACCAGGCGTATTCCGCTATGGCGGGGAATCCCCTGCTGGTCAGCCTCCCTCCCCTGGTGAAGCGGGGGCTCCTCGCGCCGGAGGACCTCGCGTCCCATCCCTCGTTTCCCGCCGGGCGTGTCGATTTCGACGCGGTGATCCCGTGGCGCCGGCGGCTGTTGGAAACGGCGGCGCGCGCGTTTTTCCGCAAGGGTCCGCCCGACCCTCAGTTCGAACGCTTCTGCGCCGAGGAGGATGCTTGGCTCGATCCCTTCGCCCGGTTCTCCGCGCTGCGCGAGGCCAACGGCGGGGCGGCCTGGACCGAGTGGGACCCCCGGATTGTTCCGGGCGAAGAGGATGCGCAGCTGCAGAAATTCATCCAGTTCGAGTTCTTCCGGCAGTGGCGCGAACTGAGGGCCTACTGCCGCGGGCGGGGGATCCGCATCATCGGCGACCTCCCGATTTTTGTCGCCCATGACAGCGCCGACGTCTGGGCCCACCGCGCGCTCTTCGACCTGGACGAACGGGGGTTTCCCCTCACCGTTGCCGGCGTCCCCCCCGATTATTTCAGCGCCACCGGGCAGCTCTGGGGGAACCCGCTCTACCGTTGGGAGGAGATGGAGCGCACCGGGTACCGCTGGTGGATCGAGCGGGTGCGCGCGGCGCTCGAGACGGCCGATATCGTCCGGTTGGACCATTTCCGCGGTTTCGAGAAATATTACGAAATCCCCGCGGGGGCGGCCGACGCCACGCGCGGGCGCTGGGTGGCCGGTCCCGGGGACCGCTTCTTCGAGGCGTTGCAGGCGGCGCTGGGCCCCCTCCCCTTCATCGCCGAAGACCTGGGCTACATCACTCCCGAGGTCCTCGCCCTGCGCGACCGCTGGGGGTTCCCCGGGATGAGGGTCCTGCAGTTCGCCTTCGGGGACCAGTCGCGCACCAATCCCCACAAGCCGTACAATTTCACCCGGAATTCGGTGGTCTACACCGGGACCCACGACAACGACACCACCGCCGGGTGGTTTGCGTCCGCGGGGACCCGCGGGGAGGCGGAGGCGGCGCTCCGGTACATGGGAACGGACGGCGGCGACGGGGTCGGGGACCTCGTCCGGCTGGCGCTCGGGTCGGTGGCCGACACCGCCGTCGTTCCCATGCAGGATATCCTGGGGCTCGGGACCGAGGCGCGCATGAACACCCCCTCGACGGTCGGTGGGAACTGGTGCTGGAGGATGCTCCCGGACGCGCTCACTGCGCCGGCGGCGGCCCGTCTGCGCGAGATGAACCGCAGGTACGGGCGCGGCGCCTAGGCGGGGCTAGTAGACCGGGACGCACAGCTCGCGGTACTTTGGGTTTTTGCCGCGCACCACGTCGAAATAGATACGGCGCAGCTCCCGGGCGATGGGGCCGAGCTTGCCCGTGCCGACCGGGCGGTGGTCCACCGCGGTGATGGCGGTCACCTGCACCCCGGTGCCGCAGAAGAAGGCCTCCTCGGCCAGGTAGACCTCGGTCCGGTCGATCGGGCGCTCCACCACGTCGATCCCCATTTCCTCGCGCATGAGCATGAAGATGGTCCGCCGCGTGATCCCCTCGAGGATGTTGTCGGTCACGGGGGGGGTGCACACGACCCCCTTTCTCACTAAAAAGAAGTTTTCGGCCGAACCCTCCGCGATGTGCCCGTCGTTGTTGAGCACGATCGCCTCGTCGAACCCGGCGCGCACCGCGTCGGTCTTGATGAAGGCGGAATTCACGTAGGTCCCCGCGATCTTGCCGCGCGCCGGGATCATGTTGTCGTCGACCCTCTTCCAGGAGGAGATCGTGACGTGGACCCCTTCCTCGTTCTGCACGTAGGAGCCGAAGGGCATGGCCATGATCGCCAGTTCCGCGTGCAGGTTGTGCAGGCGCACGCCGATGATCTCGTCGCCGTAGTAGCAGAGCGGGCGGATGTAACAGTCGGCGTGGTGGCCCTCCGCCCGGAGCAGCTCGACCGTGAAGCGCGAGATCTCCTCCTTGTCGTAGGGGAGCTCCATCAGGATCAGCCGGCCCGATTCCAGGAAGCGCTCGTAATGGTCCTCCGGCCGGAAGAGGAAAAGCTGCTTCTCCTCTTCGTTCCAGTAGGCCCGCAGCCCGCCGAACACGGCGGTGCCGTAATTGAGCGCATGGGTGAGCATTCCGACTTTGGCGTCGCCGTAGGGGACGATGCGGTCTTTGAAAAAAGCGAACTTGGGCAGGGCCACGATACCAACCTCCTTGACGCCGCTAAACCACTGTCGGCAGCCAAACCTTCATTGGTTGCGGCGCTCGGCATTATCATATCCCTCCCGGGCGCCGGTTTCCACCGCCACCCGCCCGATTTTCCTCGATTTTTCGGGAAATCTCCAGGAACCGCCCGTTTCGGGGTCACCGGAGGCTCCGGGCGTGATGAACTCCCGCCGCACACGCGGCGGGAGCCGCCGACCGGTTATCGCGAGGCGACGAGTCCGGTCACGTCGGGGGTGACCCAGCCCTCGGGGGGAACGAGCTGGTGGCATTGGCTGCACATCAGCACCGACTTGCCGTGCATGGTGTGGCAGCTGCTGCACTCCTGCTTGCCATGGCGCGGGTCGTGCGGGTTGTAGTCGGCCTTCCCGGCGGGGAGGTTGGCGCTCTTGAGCGGCTCGGTCGCCTCGAGGATCTCCTGCTCGTCGTGGCACCCCGACTCGAGGCAGAAGGCGCGCGTCCCCATCGTCTCCTTAGGGAGCGGGAACTCGTAATCGCCCGTCACCCAGCGGACGCCCCGGACGGTGTTCCCCCTGAGTTCAGAATCGTGGCAGTCGAGGCAGACCAGCGGGGTGTCGGCCCGAGCGTGCCCGGTGATCATGAGCGATGCGTCCCCCCCGTGGTAGTTGTCGACGTAGGCGGCCATCGGGGTGTGGCATACGCCGCAGGTCGAAGGCCGGCGGTACACCGTAGCCCCCCCTGCAACCGCCGCGATCAACACGATCAGCACGACTCCCGCCCGGGCTAGTTTCGACCCCTTCCGGCGGGCCGGTTGGTTCCCCTTCTGCATGTCCAGTTCTCCCATGTGTGTGTCTCCGCCCTACAGCCGCGCCACGTGGCGCCCGGTGAGGTAGCCGAAGGTGTAGCAACGCCCCAGCGAGAGCCCGAAGACGGTGAGCGGGTAGTCAACGCCGCCGTAGAACCCCCCCCCGAGGTTGCCGATCACGAACAGGCCTGGAATGGGGCTCCCCTTCGCGTCGAGGCAGCGGTGGTGCTCGTCGACCAGGAGGCCGGAGCAGATGGCCGACACCCGCAGGGTGCGGCGGATGCCGTAGAAGGGGGGGGTGTCGACCGGGTGCAGCATGGAGGCCGGTTTGCCGAAATCGGTGTCCCGGCCTGCGGCGGCCATCTCGTTGTAACGGCGGACGGTGGCCACGAAGGTAGCCGGGTCGACCTCGATCTTTCCGGCCAGTTCCTCCAGGGTGTCGGCCCGGTGGGTGTTGATGAAGGCCTCGAACACCCCCTCGTGCGGTCCCGGCTCCCCGGGCATGTAGTGCCGGAGCCCCTCGGGCGGGACCAGTCTCCCCGGCCAGCCGGCCGCCTGCTTCATGTAGTTGGCGTCGAAGACCTGGGCATACTCCCCCGTCCGCTCCGCCTGGCGCAGGTAGTTGTTAATCACCGACATCTCGACCGATTCGTTCGTGAAGCGGCGGCCGTGCCGGTCGACGGCCAGGAACGGCATGTCGCTCATGGTGGCCGGCCCGGCGTCGAAGTCGTGGATCATCTTGGTATGGCCGATCGGCTCGATCACCCCGCCGGCCCAGTATCCCAGGATGTGCCCGTCCCCGGTCCGGTTCAGCTGCTTGCGGCCGTAGTGCTTCAGGTCGGGGATGAAGTAGTCGCACATCGCCCGGTTGTTCTGGTAGTCCCCCGTCGCCAGGATCACCCCCTTCTGCGCGAGGAACTTCGTGCATTTCCCCCCTTCGCCCCGGCCGATGACGCCGGCCACCCGCCCGGAAGGCTCCTGGACCAGCTCGACCGCGGGGGTGCTGAAGAAGAACTCCACCCCCCGCTGGGCCGCCAGCGCGCCCAGGGCGCGCATCCCGTCCCCGTTGGTGTAGGGCTTGGGCCCGAAATAGGCGGTATGGTAGTTCAGCCGGTAGCCGTTGATATTGACGATGGCCGCCTGCTGCAGGTTCCCCTGGTCGATGACCTGCGCCCCCGCCTTCCCGGCGCGGTCGATGACCCAGCGCACGGCCTCCCCCGACTGGTGCGCCCACTGCCGGAGGAGCTTGGGATCACAGCGGTGGGCGTTGTCCTTCATCAGCCGCGCCACCAGCGCCTCCACCCCCGCCGGGTCGCTTTCGGCCAGGTTGATCCCGGTGCCGGAGTTCCCCTGGGAGACGACCACGCTCTCCTTTTGCAGCACCGCCACCTTCGCCCCGTTTTCCGCGGCGGAGAGGGCGGCCGTGACCCCGGAGGCCCCCGCGCCGACCACCACTACGTCAAAGGTCTTTGTCGACGCGATCTCGCTCTCTGCGACCGGCTCCGGCCTCCGGAGGAAGGAGAGGACGGCGCCGCCGTCCGAACTATGGCCGAACCCCTCCGCCTCGATCCCGCTCTTTTCCCCCGGGCTGCGGGGGGAACAGCCGGCGGCGCCCAGCACGCCGGCCCCGGCCGCGGAGACCGCGGCGGATTTCAGGAATTTCCGGCGCGAGAGGCCGCGTTCAATGATGTCTTCGGTGTATCGGTCCATGGCTCTGCTTTCCTCAACGGCCGGGGATGTCGTCCTCCCCGGCCGCGGTCGTTGACAAAACGTCCGTTCGCACCTGTTCAAGATATAGACGGCCGCAGGGTTGTCAAGGGGGCGCTGCCGCCCCCTTCATGAAGTCACGGCGCAAAACCCGGTGCTTCCATCCCTCCATTATAAGAGCGCCGCTCCCGGCGAAACAATCAGCGAAAGAGCTGCGGCGCGAACTCGCGCAGGTACTCGCGCCAATTGTCCCAGGTGTGCCCGCCCCCCGTTTCCTTGTAGACCGGGGTGAAACCGTGCTTTTGGAGCATCGCCACCGTGTTCCGCGTCGTCTCGACCAGGAAATCGTCCGAGCCGGTCGAGAACCAGAGGAGGCGCAGATCCTTCTTCAGCGCGGCGTTGCCGAGCGCGGCCTTGTGCTGTTCCTCCCAGTCCGCGGCCGGGGCGTCCCCTTTCGGCTTGGCCCCCATGCTGAAGATGCCGGAGCTGAACACCCCGATGTAGGCGTAGCGGGAGAGGTCGCCGATCGAGATCTCGAGCGTCTGCAGCCCCCCCATCGAAAGCCCCGCGATCGCCCGGTTCCGCCTTCCCGGCGCCACCCGGTACCGGCTCTCCACCAAGGGGACGATGTCCTTCCGGAAATCGGCGGCGAAGGCGTCGACCATGTTCCCCGGCGCCCCCATGCTGAAATCGGCCGAGGTGTGCCCGGCGGGCATGACGACGATCATCGGCCGGGCCTTTTTTTCGGCGATCAGGTTGTCGAGGATAAAGCCCGCGCGGCCGACCGAGGACCAGGAGTGGTCGCAGTCCCCCGCCCCGTGCAGCAGGTAGAAGACGGGGTATGTCCCCTTCCCCGACTCGTAGCCCGGGGGGGTGTAGACGTGCAGCCGCCGGTGGTAGCCCAGGGCGGTCGAGTAGTAGGGCACGGCCGCGACCGCCCCGTGAGGGACTTGCGCGTTGTCCATGAAGGCGGCCCCCGGGACGTAGGCGAGGCTCCACACGTTCGAGTTCGATTCGCTCACCGCGGGGTTGCGGGGGTCGACCACCGCGACGCCGTCCACCGTGAAGGTGTAACGGAACGCCCCGGGCTTGAGGGGCCCGATGGTGGCCTCCCACACGCCGTCCTCCTTTTTTACGAAGGCGGGGGCGTTCCCCCCCATGCCGAGGATGTCGCTGGCCGAAAGACCGACGGCTTTGGCTTCGGGGGCGTGGATCCGCAGGGTCACCCTCCCGTCGGGGTGCACCTCGGGCGATTTCACGGCCGGCGCCATCTTCGGTTTCGCCTGGCCGAACAGTCCGGCCGGCCCCAGCGCGGAAAGGACCAGTAAAATGGAAAGCATCGGGGGGAGAAATCGGTGTCGGGTCATACCATCTCCTTTATGGATTGAGAATAAGCCATTATGTCGCTTCCGCCGTCCGATGGCACGGCAATTTTTCCGGGAGCGAACCGGCTCCTCTGTGGTCCGATTGGGATTGGGGACCGGAGAAAAGGAGGGGGAACCGAGCCGGAACGCGGGACCCCGATCTGGCGGCCTTGCAATGGTGGGGCAAATTTGTTTTCCTGATCTTTGAATGAAGAATTTAAAAGAAAGGAAACCAATAGGCCAACCGATCAGAATGTAGCGCAGTATGAATGGAAATCAGGGAAGAGTGGGAAACTGAAAAGATTTATTTGCGCATGGAAACAGTGGTTTGGTCATGCAGGAGAAGTGAATTTACGGAAAACACGCTGCTTTGCCGAAAAGACAGGCGTCATTTGCAACAGGCAGTCTCTTTCACTGCGAAAGTGAGGGGATACGATGAGTATTACTAAAAAAACCATCCGTTGTTTTTCCGTGTTGATGTCGTTGTTGCTCGTTCTGTTGGTCAATCTCTGGTTCATATTCAATAACGGGCAAACTCTTAACCGCCTGCAAAAACGCCGATATGAGTCACGATTGCTTGCTGAAGAGTTTCGGCGCAGTTCCGACGACTTGACCCGCATGGCGCGTACCTATGTTGTAACCGGTGACCCGCGTTTTCTTGAATATTTCAAAGAAATATCCGCTATTCGAGACGGGAAATCGCCGCGACCCGAGAATTATCAGAATGTTTATTGGGACTTCGTTTCCGCTCAAGAGAATTATCAAGGCAAGTTCGGGAAAAAGGTATCCCTCGGTGATCAGATGAGGGCCTTGCATTTCTCGAAAGTAGAACTGGATATGCTTCAAGAGGCAAAAAAACATTCCGACAATTTAATGAAACTGGAAAATCGAGCATTCAATGCGCTTCAAGGATTGTATCAAGACGATGAAGGCGCCTACAGCGTAAAAGGAAATCCGGACCCGGTTCTGGCTCGAACAATCGTTTTCAGTGAGGAGTACTATCAGGCAAAATTCAGAATCATGAAAAAAGTCAACCAGTTTTATGAATTGCTTGATTCCCGTACGGAGAGAGAAGTCCGTCATGTGGCGAAACGGCAAAAAGGCTATCTGGCAAATGCCCTGGTGCTATCGATCGTCATTATCGGGATGGGTTTTCTTGGTTTCCGGTCGATTAAAAGGGATGTCATCAGGCCGCTTAACAATCTGTCCGAATGGATCAAGCAGATGCATGACGGCAAATACAATTTCGATGTACGAGAATTCAAAAACGATGAAATAGGCAGAATAGCCCATGCCTTTGTCAACATGGCCTCTCAGGTGTCAAGTAACATCTGTAACCTTGAGCAGGTTTCCCAAACGGATCCCCTGACTCAAATCAGTAATAGAATCGCACTCGATAAAGTCCTTCTCAACGAAAGGTATAAATTCGATCGTTACGGGACTCCCTGTTCCATCATGATCATAGACATAGATCATTTTAAGCAGATCAATGATCGTTACGGTCATCCTGTCGGGGACAAGGTATTGAAAGAAATCTCCCAAATGTTGACAAATACGACACGAAAGACGGATATGCCGGGTCGTTGGGGTGGAGAGGAATTTTTGATTATCTGCTCCGGTACAGATCTGACAGGCGGCAGAGCCCTTGCCGAACTGCTTAGGAAGCGGATCGCCAATCATGAGTTTGAAGTAGTCGGCCATATCACTGTGAGTATTGGCGTCAGTGCCTTTGAACATGGGAAATCCGTCGAAGACACCGTCGAGGATGCCGATAAATTATTGTATAAAGCCAAAAACGAGGGTCGAAATCGGGTTTGCTAAACCGATCTTGCAAGCGGCTGTGCTTTTGTTCTGCAATCTGAGAAGTGGATTCGGGAAACTGGACAGGGAGACAAGTGATAATCTTGCCTGGCTGAATGGCTGGAGCCCATCAAAGATTTGATGAAAGAGAGGCTTCTGGCCCAGGGCATTCTTCATGCGGATGAAACTACGCTCCAGGTGTTGAAGGAGCCTGGCCGGGCGGCTGAATCCAAATCTTATCTGTGGCTTTATCGAACCGGAAGTCAGGGTCCGCCGATCGTGCTCTATGATTATCAGGAAACGCGAGAGGGGCAGCACCCGAGGGACTTTCTGAAGGGGTTCAAGGGGTACCTGCAGACTGACGGCTATGCCGGGTATCACAATATGCCCGACGTGATTCTTTGCGGCTGCTGGGCTCATCTTCGGCGCAAGTTTGACGAGGCGCTGAAGGGGTTGCCTGCCAGGAAGCGTGCCACAGGAAGCCGGGCGCAAGAAGCCATAAATCAAATCAGGCAGCTGTTCGACATAGAGCGGCAACTCAAGCGATGTACCCCGGAGGAGCGGCTGACCCTTCGCAATCAGAGAAGCCGGAAAATTGTCGAAGACTTTCATGAATGGTTACTGGAGATCCGTCCCGGCATACTCCCCAAGAGCTTGCTCGGAACAGCGGTCACTTATGGCCTGAACCAGTGGGAAAACCTTGTGCGTTTTCTTGAGGACGGCCGCGTAGAATTGGATAACAACCGAGCCGAGCGGAGCATCAAGCCGTTTGTGATCGGCAGGAAAAACTGGCTTTTCGCCAATACTCCAAAGGGCGCGCGGGCCAGTGCCACCATCTACAGCATCATTGAAACTGCCAGGGAAAATCGGCTGAACCCGTACGCCTACCTCAATCACCTGTTTGAGATCCTACCCAACCTGGATTCCCATGACGATGTCACCCTCGAAGCACTGCTGCCCTGGAATGTGAAGCTACCGTAACCATCCCGTGTGCAAGAATTGACGCTTACTCGGCGGGGTTCGTGCCAGGTCCTGGCCTTATATTGAAATTCCGAGAACATGGTTTCGGTTTTATTGCTGATCATGGAAAGGGCACGCATCATCCCCATCACTTTCTTGGCCTTGGAGACAAGAACGGAATTGGAGGCGTACCCCACGATATATTCAACGCCTTCATCGTCCAGGTAATCCAGGATGTCCGGGGAACTGAATCCGCCATCGAGGCGCACGCGGATCCGAGCTTTCGGAAACGCCGCGCGCACCCTCGGAATGATCCGAGAAAGAATGCCAATGGCGCCACGAGAGCTATGAGCATTGCCCGGGCGAAGGACCGCCGCAAAAAGATACTTTTCGTTTTCGCTGTTGAACTGCAGCGCCCCGATCATCGGGAGATAACAGAAGCAGTGGTAATGCGCGTTGAAGAAGCTGAGTTGTTGGGCGCCATGGGTTGGATCGTCGGTCGGATCCAGGTCGATCGTGATGCGACGGGCCCTGTTTTTCAGCCTGCAGGCATGATATTCAACGACGATATCGGCCAGGCTTTCCGCCATGGCAAATAGATCTTTGGAGGTGACGGAGTTCTCGAAACGCGACAGCGTTGGCTGCGATCCGAGATCCTGTCCATCCATGGGATCGCGATCGAGCAGCAGCTTGTGTATCGGATCCTTGGCTAAGGAATCGGCATCGTTACAATCCGGATAACCAGCGGCAATGCCGTAGATGCGTTGCCGGAGGAGATCGAGGTTTCGATGAATGACCTTGACGGGCTGGCGGGAATCGCGAATGGTTTTCTCCAGGCGTTCGGTAAGTCTGAGGTTTTTGTCTACCGCCTTGAGCAGAACGGCGCCTCCATCAGAGCTGCTGTCCGGCTGATCAAAGGCAACGGTAACGGGTCTGTGAAAATGTGTTCCGAAAAGTACAGGCTGTGTGGTAGATTGGAGTCATCAAAAAGCCTCTTTTGTGGTATGCAACTTGATTGGTCTCAAGTAGTTATACGCACGAAGGGGCTTTTTGTTTTATCTCTTCACGAATAATTTTGGTTAAGCAGTTTCACATTAATGAGCCTTCCTTCCACTTGATATGCAGACCATTATTAATAATAAATACAAAAAGGCGTTGAGTCGCTTCTTCTATCGCATCATAAAAGGAAAGATTGATTGCATGAAGAGTCTCCTCCTCATGCATTTCATACAGAGAAATGCGGATCTCGTGATCATCGGGGGGTATCCCGTTAGGAAATAAGTCAAAGGCACGCTTAATTGCTTCAATTGCAGAACTTGCATTGATGGCTCTGAATGCTTGGAACATCTGTCTGTAGTTTGAATCCCCCGGAAACTCAGATTGAAAAAGATATTTAAACCCCCCGTTCTCAATAATTCCGATAGCAGTCCATACGAGTACAATTACACGTTCATTTTCTGGAAAATCATTTGTATCGGAATCTTCTCCGTATTTCTCAATTATTCTTCTGTTTATCTTGTCGCACAGACTCCATTCATATGCTCTATCATTATTCATTCAGCACATCGTCCCAAAAAATGTATCCAAGTGAAGAAAATGTGGCTAATGGCAGGCAGCAGCTGCGCCCATCAAACATTGTCGCCTTGCCTCATATTCCCGATCGGATTCTCCAATGCCCTGTGTGTTTTGGAGAAATTCCTGTAATTTCTTTGCATCTTCCTCGGCTTTCCTTCTTGCTTCGGGATCTTTGAAGGTATCATCTGCCCCTGCTTCACGCGGCTCGGTGAGAATAATTGCCCCAACGCTCAAAAATAGTCCCATTGTTTTAAGGTATTTGGTCCACGATCGAGCTGCCATGAGAGCCGCATCATCAATTGTGTTCGCCGGAATCCATCCAGGAAAAGCGCTAGGGCTCACACCACCTTTGACTAGAATTTGGGCATTAAGCTTTTGGATGCGCGGATTTCGTTTCAAGCCAGATATAAAGTCGGATGCCATATCCTTGGTAATCTTTTCAGGATCAATCCCATCAAAAAATCCATCCCAAAGGCTCTTAACCAAAGCATTATATTCTCTATGCTCTCTCCAGAAATGGTGCATGCCCTGATTTCCAGCATAGATTGTTGCAGAATCAAATGATTTGTATACTTCTGGCAATAATGAGGATTTCAATTTGTCGAAAACAGCCTTAACAACTATATGATGATCATCTTCCCCATCAGGATCAAATCTCACCAATGGATTGTTGATAACATATGCATATTGATTCCATTTTTGTGGATTGATGAGGGTTCTTTGGCTGAAGTGTTTGGGGTCCGGCGAGGCAAATCTCCCCATTGCTCCGGAGTAGTACCTCGCCCCGAAGTAATCCAACCCGGTTTCGGCATCCCGTTCTTTGCCGGTGAACTTCTGCGGAGCCCTGCTGTCATAGTTGGCATCGGGCGGGTCGGGGTAGCAACTCCCGCGCCCGCCGACGCCAGACCCCAGCATGCGGCCGAAGGGGAGGTAGTCATAGCATTCTACAACGGCGCCGACATCGTTGGTTATGGTCCGAATGCTGCCCAGCATGTCGGCAAACAGGTAGGAGGACCCGGTGCTGGAAGGAGGCTCGGTCGAATACTCCACGGCCATCTGACCCAGAGCGTCATACAAATAATAGGTGGTATCGCCGCCATTCATCGCCTTCCTGACTCGCCTTCCTTCGCCATCGTAGGAAAAGGTTGCGTAGGACACGCCCGACAGCTTGACCACCGTGTTGCGGCCCTCGGCGTCGTATTCCAGGGTGTAGGGAGCCAGGGTGGTCTGGTTTCCGGCGTCATCAAAACCCGTCCCCGTCATGGCCAGCCGGTTATTTGCCGCGTTGAAATGATCCGGCATTGTCGGCTCAGGCGCTATCGGCGATGGAATCTGGTTTGATGAGGTTGCCACATAGCGGTTTCCATAGCGGTCGTAATCGTATGCTCTGTTTACGGCAGCAGATTCATACATGCTGCTTATGCGATTAAGCGCATCATAGCCGTACTCCTGCTCTGCGCTGAACTGGGGACGAATGATCCTTTGTTTCCAGACATTGCCGTTGTTGGTCGCAGGATGGAAATCGTATTCGATCCGCGTGAGGCTGCCGTCCCCCACGGCGATTCCAAGCTTATATACCGTCGGAGTGCCCGGCGTCCGGTACTCGTGCGCTTCATAGCGCCCGTTCCCCAGCTTCATCTTCGCTATCCGTCCGTCCGCATAGAAGGCATTGTCGCCGACGACGGCCGCTGTCATGTCCGCGTAATTCACCGATCCGGCATATACCTTGTTCGTCCTTCCGGCGCCATCCACGCTGTAATTCACCCGCCGGCCGGAGGGATAGACCTCGCTCTTCAGCCCTCCATTCAGATACCACTCGTAACTGAAAATCTTCGTGTCCGTCAAACCGTTGACGGTGTGGCCGCTCGCGGCTACATTTCCCAGGGAATCGTAGACATAAAACGTCGACGCCACGCTCGATTCCACCGCCTTGAGCCGACCGATATCCGGCGGAAACGACGTGCCGTGCAGATGATACTCATAACTTACCGCAGGCGTGCTGTCACTGTAACTCTTCCCCAGTATCCGCCGCAGCGGATCGTACGTCATTACCACCCATTTCCCCCGCTCATCCGTCTTCTTCTTCAGGTCTCCGCTGTCGTAATAATCGTACAGGGTTTCTCCGCTTTCAGGATTGTCTGCCTTCAGCAATCGGCTCAGCGAACTGTGCGTAAACGTACGCGTCTGCTGCCATGCTTGCGAATACCCAGACGTGGATGCTTTTCAGGATCTTATTCGTAATATGATTCTTCGTTCGGAAGATGTTGCGACCGCTACGGCGCATACGCGTTGTGGACATGGTTGCTCCTTGATGTTTCTCAAGGATGCCGGACGGGTCCTCGCCTTGTGCCGGCACCACTCCTGTCCACCTTGAACGGACAGGCCCAATCAACCGACTACTGTTTCGCCGACAACCAAATGAAGCTTCGCACCGCAAACAAAAGGCATGGAAAAGACTTTATGTCTTTCACGCTAAAAGAGTGCGAACCAGGTTGTCAAGGTTGTTATCCCGAAAATTCACGAAGAGATAAAACAAAAAGCCCCTTCGTGCGTATAACTACTTGACACCAATCAAGTTGCATACCCCAAAAGAGGCTTTCCGATGACTCAATCTGCCACACAGCCTGTACTTTTCGGAACACATTTTCACAGGCCTGTTACCGTTGCCTTTGATCAGCCGGACAGCAGCTCCGATGGAGGCGCCATTCTGCTCAAGGCTGTAGACAAAAATCTCAACCTGTACGTCTTGAACAACACCACATAAGCACAATGTAGTCTGAATCTGCTCAATTTCCACAATCCCCTGTGCCTCCGGATAGACAAAATCCCGGGGCACACTGTTCTTTTGGCCAGCAGGGGAACAGCCAAAGGCTAACCCGACGAAAAACAGAAATCCCAGCACGATCGGGCCTGAGCGCGCAGCATTTGCCCGAACGGCAGGTAGTTGTAGCATTCGACGACAATGCCCAATTCATTCGTGATCTTCACTCGCCGCCCTTCACCATCATAGGTAAATGATACGTAGGGATTGCCAGGCGTACTGGCCGCCGATACCTGGACCTCCTTCCCCTTGAAGGTCGAGACCCTGATCGCGCCCGAGGTGTTGTTGACGAAGATCTGCTAACAATTATGTCGGCCATGGGAAATGATACCGGGCTTGTGCGCATGGAAAGCAGACGGGTACCGGCGCGCAAACCCGGGCAAACCCATGGCGAAAGAGGAAGGCAGCTGGTTGACGGAGGGCGGTGTTCCCTACCCGTTGAGATGGTTGTCGATCATTTTGGAGATGGCGCCCTGGGAGGTGTTCCCCACGATCTGTTCCTTGACCACACCGTCCTTGAACAGCAGCAGGGTGGGAATCCCCCTGATGTTGTATTTCCCGGAGGTCAGGGTGTTTTCATCGACATTCAGCTTCAGGATCTTGGCGCGGCCCTCGTATTTTTCGGCGATGGAGTCGATCACGGGAGCCAGCATCCGGCAGGGGGCGCACCAGGCCGCCCAGAAATCCACCAGCACCGGCACTGAAGAATTCAGGACTTCGGATTCAAAATTGTGATCCCCGACTTCGGCAACTTTACTCATCTCGAAATACTCCCAACAAAATTTGAAGGTGACGCTCCATCCCGCTAAAATCAATATTTATTATGGAATCGCCCACTTGCCTTGTCAAGCCCAATGCTCCCGAAGCTAAAAAGCGCTTTGGCCAGCATTTTCTACGAGATACGGGAGTTCTGGACCGCATTGTGCGCTGGATCGGACCGGGTCCCAAAGACCTCTTCCTGGAAATCGGCGCCGGGGACGGGGCGCTGTCGCGCCTCCTGGCCGAGCGCGCCGGGCGGCTCTGGGCCGTGGAACTGGATCGGGATTGCATCCCGCTCCTCAGCACCGCGCTTGCCCCCTACGAAGGCGCCGCCGTGATCGAGGCCGATATCCTCCGGCTCGATTTCGGCCTCCTCCCCGCGCCGGAACCGGGGTGGCGACTGCGGGTGGCCGGGAACCTCCCCTACAATATCGCCACCGCCGCGATCGGGAGGCTCCTCTACTCCAGCCTCGAGCCGGCGGACATGTCCTTCATGGTCCAGCTCGAGGTCGCCCAACGGATTGCCGCCCCCCCGGGCACCCGGCAGTACGGGTACCTTTCCGTGCGCTGCCAGTACCGCGCCGAAGTGCGGATGGGATTCCGGGTTTCCCCCGCCTGCTTCGTGCCCCGCCCAGGGGTCGCTTCGGCCATGATCGCCCTGGCGCCGCGCCCCGGGCGCCGGGATCCCGCGTGGGAGGCCCATTTCGACCTGCTCTGCAAGGGGGCCTTCGCCCACCGTCGCAAGACCCTGGGCAATTCCCTTGCGCTCCACCCCGAGTTGGGGAAGATCGCCCCGGACCTGCTCCGCGCGGCGGACATCGACGGCGGGCGGCGGGCCGAAGCCCTGGGCGTCGACGAGTACGTGCGCCTGGCCTCGGTCTTCCACGATCATTTCGCCCCCTGAGCGGCCGGGGAACCTTCCCGGCCCATCCGGGTGTTTCACATGGCGCACAGCTGGGATATACTGCGCCCTTAATCGGAAAGACATCATGAGCGAAGAAAAAATGGAAATCGTTCCCCTGGGCGGCCTGGGGGAATTCGGCATGAATATGACGGCCGTCCGCTACGGGGAGGATATCCTGGTCGTGGACGCCGGTCTTATGTTTCCGCGCGAGGACCTGCTAGGCGTCGACCGGGTGATCCCCGATTTCACCTACCTGTTCGAGCACCGCGACCAGGTGCGCGGGATCGTGCTGACGCACGGCCACGAGGACCACATCGGGGCCCTTCCCTACCTGCTCGAGGACTTTTCCATCCCGGTATACGCGACCCGGCTGACGCTGGGTCTCCTGCGCGGCCGCCTCAGGGAGAGCGGCATGCTGGAGCTGAGCGACCTCAGGCCCGTCCGGGCGCGCGATATCCTGGAATTGGGGCGGATCCGGGTTGAAATCCTCGGCATGACCCACAGCCTGGCCGACAGCATCGGGCTGGCGATCACCACCCCGGTGGGCACCGTCATCCACACGGGCGATTTCAAGCTCGACTCCGCCCCTCTCAACGGCTCGATCACCGATTACGCCCGCATCGCGCAGCTCGGGGAGGAGGGGGTCCTGGCCCTGCTCAGCGACAGCACCAACAGCGAGCGACGCGGCTTCACCCCGCCGGAGATCAAGGTCCAAAGCGACCTGGAGCTGATTTTCCATCTCTGCCGCCGCAAAATCGTCATCGCCTGCTTCGCCTCGAGCATCCACCGGATCCAGATCATCCTGGACCTGGCGAGTGCCTTCGGCCGCCGGGTGGCGGTGCTCGGCCGCAGCATGAAGGACAACATCCGCATCGCCTCGGAACTGGGCTACCTCACCCTGCCGCCCGGAGTGCTGCTCGAAGCGGGCGAGGGGAAATCGGTCCCGGACGAGCAGCTGCTCGTTCTCTGTACGGGGAGCCAGGGGGAACCGCTGGCGGCCCTGACCCGCCTGGCCTTCGACAAGCAGAAGGATATCTCCGTCACCGAAGGGGACGCCGTCATCCTCAGCGCCCGGGTGATCCCTGGGCACGAGGGGAGGATCTCGCGCCTGGTCAATCATTTCTGCCGCCGCGGGGCGCGCGTGTACGACGGGGTCCACTGGACGACCCACGTCTCCGGGCACGCCAGCGCCGAGGAACTGAAGATCATGCTCAACCTCACCCGTCCCAGGTTCTTCGTCCCCGTTCACGGGGAATACCGGCAGCTGTTTGCGCACACACTGCTGGCACGGGAAACCGGGATGGACGCGGAACGCATCCTCCTGGCCGAATCGGGAGATATCATTGAGCTGACCCCCTCCAGCATCCGCGTATCCGGAAAGGCCCCGGTCGGGCGCCGCCTGATCGATTCCGGCAGCGTGGCGGAACTGGACGAGGTGGTGATCGGCGACCGGCAGCACCTGTCCGAGCAAGGGGTGGTCCTGGCCGTCGTGGCGGTCAACAAGGCGACGGGCGCCATCGAAGGGGTCCCGGAGGTAGTCAGCCGCGGGCACCTCCAGGAAGCCGAGGGGGCGGCCTTCCTCGCCGAGGCGCGCCAGGCGGTCGTGCGCGCTATCGAGGAGTGCTCCGGGGAGGAGCGTAGCGACTCCGGCATTCTCACCGGGGTGGTCCGGGCCGCGCTGAAAAAATACTTCCGGAAACGGACGGGGACGCGGCCCATGATCGTCCCCGTCATTATCGACGTTTAAGCGATCGGGATTTCCCTATGTCCGGTGAAACAAAAAAAAGACACGAATTTCTCGGGGTGGCGCTCCTGGTTCTGGCCGTCCTGCTGGTTCTCTGCCTGCTGACCCACCACTCCGGAGACCACAGCCTGAACACCCTGTCGTCCGCCCCGACGGTCGCAAACAAGGCCGGCCGGCTGGGAGCCCTGGTCAGCGACCTCCTCTACCAGGCGCTCGGATTCGCCTCCTTCCTGCTCCTGGTCCCGCTGACGGTGGTGAGCTGGAAGCTGGTTTTCGGCCGCCCGTTCAAGGAGCCCTGTCTCCGGGCGTTCGGCTACCTCCTGCTGATTGTCGGCAGCGCCGCGCTGCTCGAGCTGCTCCCCTTCGCGGAAGGGAGTTTTGATTTCCATCCCGGCGGGTTCGTCGGCGTTCTGACCGGCGGGCTGCTGCTGCCGAATCTGAACCGTACCGGAACCTTCATCGTCCTCGTGGGAGCGCTGGTGCTCGGCATTCTCGCCGCCACCCCCTTCACTCTGGCCGGCGGCTTTTCCCGTTTCGAGCTGAGAATCCGCCAACCGCGGCCCGGCCTCGCCGGACGGTGGCGCCGCTGGCGGGAGAACCGCCGCCCGGTGCGCGCGGTGGTGAATATCAAGCCCCCCGTCCAGGCGCTCCAGCTCACCCCCAGGCCGGAACCGGTGAAGGCGCCCGCCCCGCCGCGGGTAGCAGCGCGTCCCGCACCGGTGCGTGAAGAGGTCCGTGAAGAAACCATGGAGGCGCCGCCGGCGCCTTCCGCCGGCGCCCGCGCGGGCAATTTCCGCATCCCAGACGTGGAGTTGCTCAGCGTCGGGGAAAATCCCTTCCCGGTCGACGAAACGGAATTGATGGAGCGGGCGCGGCTGATTGCGGCCAAATGCGCGGAGTTCGACGTCAACGGCCGGATCGACAAGATTCATCCCGGTCCCGTGGTGACGACCTTCGAGTTCAAACCCGACGCCGGGGTCAAGTATGCGCGCATCACCGGGTTGGTGGACGACCTCTGCCTGGGGATCAAGGCGGAGTCGATGCGCATCGACCGGATCCCGGGCAAGGCCACCGTGGGGATCGAGGTGCCGAACGTCCACCGGGAAATCATCATGCTCCGGGAACTGATCGACTCCGACTCCTTCCGGAAATCCCCCTCGAAACTGACCCTGGCGCTTGGCAAGCTCATCAACGGGGCCCCCTACATGACCGACCTGGCGAAAATGCCCCACCTGCTGATTGCGGGGGCCACCGGGGCGGGAAAGAGCGTGGCGCTCAACGCCATGATCACCTCGATCCTGTACAAGGCCACGCCCGAGGAGGTGCGCTTCATCTTCATCGACCCCAAGCGCCTGGAGCTCGGCTTGTACGCCGATATCCCCCACCTGCTCACCGAGATCGTGACCGACCCCGCCGAGGCCGCCAACGCCCTCAGGTGGGCGACCAACGAAATGGAGAGCCGCTACAAGAAACTGGCCGAAATGAAGGTGCGCAGCATCGACCAGTACAACACCAAGCTCCGCTCGGCGGGCGCGCAAATGTCCCCGCCCAAGGACGGGGCCCCGGGGGGGGAACCGGAAAAACCACTTTCCTATATCGTGCTGGTCATTGACGAGCTGGCCGACCTGATGATGGTCGCCGGCCGCGAAGTCGAGGAATCGATCTCCCGGCTAGCCGCCATGGCCCGCGCCGTGGGCATCCACCTCATCCTGGCCACGCAGCGCCCCTCGGTCGACGTCATCACGGGGGTCATCAAGGCCAACTTCCCCTCCCGCATCGCCTTCAAAGTCGCGTCCAAGGTCGACAGCCGCACCATCATCGACTGCAACGGGGCTGAACAGCTCCTGGGGAACGGCGACATGCTCTTCATCCCCCCGGGGAGCGCGCGGCTGACCCGCATCCACGGCGCCTATGTCAGCGAGACGGAGGTGCAGGCAATCGTGGAGCACCTGCGCAAACAGGGGATCCCCTCCTACGACGACTCGATCCTGACCTACGGGCAGCAGGAAGTGGACGAGGCCGGGAACCCTGTGGACGGATCGATGACCGACCCGCTCTACAACGATGCGGTGCGCACCGTCGTCAGCGAGGGACGGGGCTCCACCTCGCTTTTGCAGCGCAGGCTCAGCATCGGGTACGGCCGCGCCGCCAAGCTGGTGGACATGATGTTCCACAACGGGGTGGTGGGGCCGGCCGAGGGATCGAAACCGCGGGAAGTCCTTGTGGGGCCGGATTTTCTGGACAGGCTGGAGGAGCTGTAGCCGCCGCCCCGTCTTGACTTGTCCCCCGTGTCTGCTACACTGGAGCCAAGAGGCTCCCCATGAAAGCGGGCAAGGCAATTTCCCTCGGGCTGGTTTTGCTGCTGGCATCGGCGCTGGCGCTCGGCAACAGCCAGGAGCGCAAACGCCCTCCTACCTTCAAGGTCGGAGTGGAAACGGTCTTCATCAAGGTCGCCGTCACCGATCCCATGAACCGTTACGTCACCGGCCTGGAGCAGGACCATTTCCGGATCTACGAGGACAAGATCGAGCAGGAGATCTCCTACTTCAGCCAGGAGCCGGCCCCCGTGAGCGTCGGCCTCATCTTCGACATCAGCGCCAGCATGAAGGACAACAACAACATCCGGAAAGCCAAGAACGCCATCACCCGGTTCCTGCAGTCGGAGAACCCGGAGGACGAATGCTTTCTCATCACCTTCAACGACCGCACCAACCTGGCCCAGCCCTTCACGGAGGACAGCGGAACGATCCAGAACATCGTGGCGCAGCAGAAACCGGGGGGGAGCACGGCGCTCTACGACGCCGTCTACATGGGGCTTGACCAGGTCCAGCGCGGCCGTAATGAAAAGAAGGCGCTGATCGTGATCACCGACGGCGAGGACAACAGCAGCCGCTACTCCCCGGGGGAGGTGCGGGAGTTCGCCAAGGAATCGGACGTGCAGATCTACGGCATCGGGGAACAGGGCAAGCTGGGCTACGGCCACTCCGAAATCCGGAACATCGTGAGCCTCACGGGCGGCCGGGCGTTCTTCCCCACCAGCTTCAACGAACTCGACTACTACATCGACCTCGTCCACGCTGAATTGCGCAACCAGTATCTGATAGGATATTCCCCCACCAACAAGGCTCACGATGGAAGATGGCGCCGCATCACCGTCAAGCTCGACACCCCGCAGGGTCTCCCGAAGCTGGCCGTACACTCCAGGGATGGTTATTATGCCCCGAAAAACTGAAGTACCGTTCCGGGCCCGCCGGCTACCTGTGCCCTGGCCCGCATGGGTCGCATTATATGCTTTATTAATAATACCTTGCAGTATAAAAGCTCAAGAAACAAATGAACTCCCTCGGGGGGAGTCGGCCGGGTCGGCATTCAAGCTGGGGGTGCAGGTCGACCTGGTCGTCATGCACACGTCAGTCTTTGACAAGGACGGGCACTTCGTCACCGGGCTCGAGCCGGCCAACTTCAGGCTCCACGAGGATGGAAAGGAGCAGGAGATCGTCTCCTTCGCCCAGGAAGACGTCCCCCTGACGATCGGGATCCTCCTCGACACGAGCGGCAGCATGCGCCAGGAGATGGAGCAGGTCAACAACGCGGCCCTGGCCTTCATAGAAGCGAGCCACGCCGAGGACGAGGTGTTTCTGATCGGCTTCAACGACGAGGTGGAGCTGCTGCAGGACTATACCAGCGATATCGATGAAATCAGGGATTCGCTTGACAATACCGTCGTTGCGGGCGGCACGGTCCTGTACGACGCGATCTACCTCGGTGTGCAGAAGGCGCAGGCGGGGAGCCGGGGAAAGAAGGCGGTGGTCGTCATCACCGACGGCGAGGACAAGGACAGCTATTACAAGCTGGAGGAACTCCTCTCCAAGGTGCAGGAAGCGGATGTGCAGGTTTTCTGCGTGGGCTTCATCGAGGAGATCCCGACCCGGAGCCTGTTCGGGCGCTGGTCCAACATCGGGGCCAAGAAAGTCATGGACGCCCTGAACCGGATCGCCGAGGAGACGGGGGGAAAAGCCTATTTCCCGCAGCGGGTGGCTGAAATCCACGCCATCGTGGCTGAAATCGCCCGGGAACTGAGGACCCAGTACAGCATCGGCTACGTCTCTTCCAACGGCGCGCGCGACGGTTCCTTCCGGCGCGTGAAGATCAGCCTGGCCGGGACCGGGCGCAAGGACCTGCGCATCCGCCACCGGCGGGGGTACTACGCCGCCTCGGCCGTGCCGGCGGCGGCGGAAAAGGGGGAAGGCCGAGCGCCTTTCAGTCCCGGAACCGCCCCAGATCCCGCTCGCTGAGCACCTCGTTGCCGCTCCCGGTACGGTATCCTTGGAGATCGAGCGTCACGTACTTGTAGCCCAGTCCCTTGAACTCCGCGGCGAGACTGGCGGCCATGGCCGGGTCCAATGCGCGCTTCAGCTCTTCCGGGCCGAATTCCAGCCGTGCCAGGTGCTCGTGGTGCCGGACGCGGAAAACCCGGAAGCCCATGGCGCGCAGCGCCTCCTCCCCCCGGTCCACGATCCTCAGCGCCTCCTCGGTTATCGGCACACCGTAGGGGATGCGCGAGGCCAGGCATGCCGAGGACGGTTCATCGGAGGTAGGGAGGCCATGAAGGCGCGAGAGGACTCGGATCTCGCTCTTGCCGAGCCCCACCTCCAGGAGCGGACTGCGCACCCGGTGCTTCTCCGCCGCCCTTCTCCCCGGCCGGTAATCGGCAAGATCATCGGTGTTCAACCCGTCCAGCAGCATGGCCGCTCCGAAACCGCGCGCGACCTCCCCCAGAAGGGCGAACAATTCGTCTTTGCAAAAAAAACAGCGGTTCGAGCTGTTGGCGCAATATTCCGGCCGCTCCATTTCCCGGGAACGGACAAACCGGTGCACGAGCCCGTAGCGGCGGGCGAACCGCTCCGCCAGTTTCCTCTGGTGGGTGGAAAGGGACGCGCTTTCGGCCGTCACCGCCAGCGCCCGCTCCCCCAGGACCTGGTGCGCCCTGTAGGCCAGGTAGGCGCTGTCGACCCCGCCGCTGTAGGCCACCAGGACCTTCGGGCAATCGGCGAGGAGTGCATCGAGTTTCTCTTCTTTTTCCCGCGGATCGGTCATGGCTCCAGGCGGCGCAAAAAATGCACAGTCCCGCACCGCACGCTCATTGCGCCCGTACGGCGGCAGGGAAAGCGCGCAACCCGGAGCAGGGCGAGGCTAATAATCCTCTTCGTCGTCGTCGTCCTCGTCGTCATCCTCGTCGTCATACCCTTCGTCGTCGTCCCAGTCGTCGTCCTCGTCGTCATACCCTTCGTCGTCGTCCCAGTCGTCGTCCTCGTCGTCGATCGGGGCGAGATCGAATTCCAGGGGATCGAGGGAAATCACCTCGAGTTCCACCCCGCATTCGGGGCAGGTGAGGATTTCACCCACTTCTTCAATGTCCTCTTCGATCACGGTTTCGCATTCCGGGCAGTAGCTCACAGTGTACCTCCAAATTCAAGCATTCCGGGAGACCGGGAAGACCCGCTGACGGCTCAACCCGGAGATTATTAGCACCGCCATATATCAAGGTCAATTCAATTGTCTTCGACGCGTTTGCCCGCAATCATCCTTGTGCTACCATTTTACCGGGGGAAGCGTCAAGAATGTTTCCCACACCTTTCCTACTCGTGGAGTGAGCGATGACATACCGAATGGGAGCAATCAAGGGGTCGCTGGCGCTGGCGCTGATCCTGTACATGCTGTGTCACTCCCCAGGCGCTCCGGCCGCGCCGGAAGAAGACGACGCGCCCCGCGGCAAAACCGCCATCTCGGTGGCCGTGGACCTGGTGACGCTGCAGGTGCTGGTCACCGACACCAAGGGGAACGTCCTCACGGGCCTGAAACCGGAAAACTTTACCATTTACGAGGACAAGGTCAAGCAGGAGATCCTCAATTTCTCCCCGGTGGATGCCAACGTCACGGTCGTGCTCCTGGTGGAGTACAGCAAGAAGGTCAACTACTTCCTCGACGAGGTCTGGGACGCCATGTATTACTTTACCCGCAGCCTGCGTCCCAAGGACTGGGTCGCCGTCGTGGGGTATGACATGCACACCACCATCGTCAGCGATTTCACCCAGGACCCGCAAAAGGTCCATGACGCCATCCGGCAGTTCACCTACACCGCCTGGGACGAGAGCAACCTTTCCGACGCCGTCATCGATGTCCTGGACCGCACGGAGGAGACCGAGGGGAAGGTGGCCGTCGTTCTGATCAGCACCGGGCTCGATACCTTCAGCCGCCGCACTTACGACGACGCACTGAAAAAATGCCGCCAGGCCAACGCCTCCATCTATGCCATCGGGCTCGGCCAATGGTACCGGGCCTACGCCGATGCCCGCGGGTGGATCAGCCAGTCCCAGAACCTGGAATTCCTCATGGGTGACAACCGCCTGAAGTCGTTCGCCGAGCTGACGGGGGGGCAGGCGTACTTCCCGCGCTTCAGCACCGAACTCCCCGCCATTTTCAACAACATCTCGCGGCTGCTCCGGAGCCAGTACAGCATCGGCTACGTTTCCAGCAACCCGGCCCGCGACGGCAAATTCCGCAAAATCGAGGTGAAGGTCGAGACCGACATGAAGGATTCCAAGGGGAAGCCCCTGAAACTCAAGGTCCACACGCGCAAAGGGTATACGGCCAGGGGACTGTAAGGATCTCTGGCCCGGGCCGGCTCCGGCTGCTATGATACTGCTTCGGAAGCTAGCGTATGGCGGACGGTACAGATCACCAGCGGCTGCAGCACCCGCACGGGTCGGGGTGGGCCCGCTACTGCCCCCGTTGCGCCCACGGCCTGGAAGACCGGCGGGTGGACGTGGAGCAGCGGCTGCGCAAGGTGTGCCCGGCGTGCGGCTTCATTTTTTACATGAACCCCAAGGTGGTAGCGGCGGCGGTGCCGCGGCAGGGCTCGGACATCTGGCTGCTGCGCCGCAACATCGAACCGGCGCATGGGCTCTGGACCTTTCCCGGCGGCTACGTGGACCTCGGGGAAACGGTGCCGGCCGCCGCGGTGCGTGAGGCCCGGGAGGAAACCCGGCTGGATATCAGGCTGGACGGGTTGCTCGGCATCTACTCCTACCCGGAAAGCGCCGTCGTCATGGTCGTGTACCGGGCCACCGTCGTCGGGGGGGAGCCCTCCCCGACCCCCGAAAGCCTGGAGGTCCGACGCTTCGGGCCGGATGACATCCCCTGGGAAAGGCTGGCCTTCCCCTCCACCCGCGATGCCCTCGAGGACTACCTCGGGATCGAGGCGGCCCCGCGCGGGGCCCGGAAAACCCCTGTCGGAAAGGAATGAGCGTGGACGCTACCGGAGAAAAGATACTTGTAACCGCGGCCCTACCCTACGCCAACGGCCCCCTGCACCTGGGGCATCTTGCCGGAGCCTACATCCCGGCCGATGTCTACGTGCGCTACCAGCGGCAGAAGGGGGCGGACGTGCTGTTCATCTGCGGCTCGGACGAGCACGGGGTTCCCATCACCATCCGGGCCGACCGGGAAGGGGTGACCCCGCAGGAGATCGTCGACCGCTACCACGCCGTCATGGCGGACAGCTTCCGGCGCATGGCGATCCACTTCGACAATTACTCCCGGACTTCCCTTCCCCTGCATCACCGGATCTCGCAGGAGTTTTTCCTCAACCTGCACCGCAAGGGGTTTATCCGGGAGGAGATGGTGCGCCAGTTCTACTGCGCCCCCTGCCGCCGCTTTCTCCCCGACCGGTACATCGAGGGGGAATGCCCGCTCTGCCACGAGGCCGGGGCCCGCGGGGACCAGTGCGAAGCTTGCGGGCGCTGGCTCGAGCCGGAGCTGTTGATCGCCCCGAAGTGCAAGGTGTGCGGCGCTTCCCCGGAGTTACGCTCCACCCGGCACTGGTATTTCGCCCTCTCCCGCTTCCAGGAAAGCCTCGAACGGTGGCAGGCGTCCAAGCCCGAATGGAAAAGCAACGTGCGGGAGTTCTGTTCCGGGTGGTTCAAGGAGGGGCTGACCGACCGGCCCATCACCCGCGACATTGACTGGGGCGTCCCGGTCCCGCTGCCCGGGGCCGAGGGCAAGGTGCTCTACGTCTGGTTCGACGCCCCCATCGGGTACATTTCCTCCTCGGTGGAGTGGGCCGAAAAGCAGGGACAGCCGGAGCGCTGGCGCGATTACTGGATGGATCCCGCGACGCGCCTGGTGCATTTCATCGGGAAGGACAACATCGTGTTCCACGCCATCGTCTGGCCCGCCGCGCTGATGGCCCACGGGGATTACGTCCTCCCCGCCCAGATCCCGGCCAACGAATTCCTGAACATCGAAGGGCGGAAGATCTCGACCAGCCGCAACTGGGCCATCTGGGTGGACGATTACCTGGAAGTGTTCCCCCCGGATCCGCTGCGCTACTACTTCGAAGTCAACGCGCCGGAGAACAAGGACGCCGACTTCACCTGGAAGGATTTCCAGGCGCGCAACAACGGCGACCTGGCCGACGTGCTGGGAAACCTGGTCAACCGCTGCCTGTCCTTTATCGAAAAGCACTTCGAAGCCCGGGTTCCCCCCGCCGGGACTCTCCAGCCCGCCGACCGGGAGCTCCTTGACGCCGTGGGGCGCGCCCCCGCCGCGATCGGCGCGGCCCTGGACCAATTCCAGGTGCGGCGCGCCGTCACCGAGCTCATGGACTTGGCGCGCGCGGGGAACAAGTATTTCAACGACGCGGCGCCCTGGGCTGAACTCAAGAAGGACCGGGAGCGGTGCGCCACCATCCTGAATACGACGCTGCAGCTCCAGCTGGCGCTGTCGGCCCTGATGGAGCCGTTCATGCCCCAATCGGCCGAAAAACTACGCCTCATGCTGGGACGCCCCGCGTCGCTCGTGGGAGAACCGTGGGGCGGGATCGGCGGCCGGACCCTTGCCGACGGCCAGCCGCTCGGTCCCCGGGAGATTCTCTTTCACAAGATCGAGGACCCCATCATCGCCGAGCAGGCGGCCAAGCTGGGCACCTAGAGGTGGACCTGTTCCAACACCGTCAACCCGTATCCCTGCAGGCCGACGATTTTCTTGGGGTGGTTGGTGAGCAGGCGGATCCGTCCGGCGCCCAGCGTGCGTAAAATCTGGGCCCCAATCCCGTAGATACGCAGGTCGTCGCTCGAGTTGGCCCGCGGCTTGTCCGGCGACCGCTTCCCCTCCCCGTTTTCCTGGGCGTAGGAACGGATCTCCTCGACCAGGGCGTCCCCCTTTTCTTCCTGGCGCAAGTAGACCAGGATCCCGCTCCCCGATTCGTTGATGACGCGCAGCGCGTCCCGCAGTACGCTCTGCGTCCCGCTGCGCAGCGAGCCGAAGACGTCGGCCACGGTCGACTGCGAATGCACGCGCACCATCACGGGAATATCCGGGCGGATCTCCCCCTTGACGATTGCGATGTGGTGATCCCCGTCGAGGAGGTTCTCGAAGACGACGATCCTGAACTCGCCAAATTCGGTCGGGAACGCCGCCTCGGTGACGGCCTTGACGAAGGTCTCGGTCCGGAGCCGGTAGGCGATGATGTCGGCGACGGTGACCATCCGGACCTGGTGGCGCCCGGAGAATTCACTCAGTTCGGGGACGCGGGCCATGGTGCCGTCTTCGCTCATGACTTCGCATATCACCGCGGCAGGGTAGAGGCCGGCCAGCCGGGCCAGGTCCACCGACGCTTCCGTCTGCCCCGCGCGCATAAGCACTCCCCCAGACCGGGCCCGGAGGGGGAAGACATGCCCGGGGCGCGCCAGGTCACCCGGCCCGCTCGCGGGGTCGACGGCCGTGAGGATGGTCCGGGCGCGGTCCGCCGCCGATATCCCCGTGGTGACGCCGCACCGGGCCTCGATGGAGACGGTGAAGGCGGTCCCGAAGCGGCTGGTGTTTTCCCCCACCATCATCGGGATCTGCAACTGGTCCAGGCGCTCCCCCGTCATGGCCAGGCAGATCAGGCCGCGGCCGTAGCGGGCCATGAAATTGATCGCTTCAGGGGTCACCATGGAGGCCGCGATGGTCAGATCGCCCTCGTTTTCACGGTCCTCATCGTCGACTATGATGACCATGCGCCCTTCGCGGATATCCTCTATCGCCTCTTCGACACTGCTGAATCCCAATATTCACCTCTGCAATGAAAAAATGTTATTGTATCCGTTGCCCTGGCCGGAGTCATATAAAAGTGCGGGGGAACCTTCGGTTTTTCGCGCTCCCGGCCCCGCTTGAATGGAAAACCCCGGCCTTGGGACACTGCAAATGATCCGTGCGACCCTGCTCTATCTCTTTACCGGCCTCTTCATCCTGGTACTGGCGCCCCCCGCCATCGCCTGGAGTCTCGTTACCCGCAGCGATTCCCTGCTCTACTCGCTTGCGCGCGCCTGCATCCGCACCGGGGGCTGGATCTGCGGCATCCGGGTCCGGGTGACGGGGAGAGAGAATATCCCCTCGGCGCGTACCTGCGTCTTTCTCTCCAACCACCAGGGGAACATCGACGGCCCGGTGTTGCTTCACGCGCTCCCGCTCAACTGGGCGGCCCTGATCAAGCGGGAGATGATGCGCCTGCCCGTGCTGTCCCTGGTCCTCGAGCGTGCGGGCTTCGTCCCCATCGAACGGCGTAACCCGAAACAGGCGCACGCCGGGATCGACGAGGGGGTGCGTCGTCTGGCGGCCGGCAAGCCCTTCCTGGCCTTCCCGGAGGGGACCCGGAGCCGCGACGGCCGGCTCGGTCCGTTCAAAAAAGGGGTGTTCGTCATGGCGATCAAGGCCGGCGCCCCCATCGTTCCGGTCACGATCCTCGGGAGCTCGTCCATCCTTCCCCCGGGCCGGTACGGGGTGCGCCCGGGCGAGGTCCGCGTCGTCATCCACGATCCGATCGAAACCGCCCATCTGGGGCTGGAAGACCGGGACGCCCTGATCGCGGAAACGCGCCGGGCGATTGCCTCGGCGCTCCCGGCGGATGGTTAGGGCCCTTCACTCAGTTTCTTCCCCTTGATCCACCGCAGGGTGTTCGGCCGGTCGGTGGTGACTCCCGTCAGTTTCTGCTCGAAGCTGCGGATCGTGTAGCGTACCAGCAGCGGGTTGTCCTCGTCGTCGAGAAACCACCGTTCCCCCCCCCGCCCGTCCTCGACTTTCGCCACCCGCATTCGGACCGGGGCGCCGTTCACTTCCACCTCCATCTCCCCCTCGCCGACGAGGCGGAAGCGGGTGGAAACCCCGTCGAGCACGCACCGGGCCGCCCGCCGCTCTTTCAGCTCGCGGAAGATCTTCCGGCTCAGCCACAGCGTGGTCGCCTGGCTCGCCCTCCGGTCCATCCCGGCCCGGAAAAGGGAGGAGCTTTCATACCCTTTGGCTCCGAGGATCTCCTTTTCAGGCAGAAAGACGGTCCCCTGGGAATTGCCGTCCTCCCATTCCAGGAAGCGGTCGGGCGCGAAGCGCGCGATGCGGGCCACGAAGGTGGTCTCCTGCACGGGCGTCCGCGTTTTCCATACCAGGACCGAATCCTGGCCAAGGCGCATGGGGGCCGCCGCCGCCGGGACCGAATCCCGGCCGGGGCGCACGGGCGTTTCCCCTTCGGCCGCCGCGGCCAGGACGGCAAGAACCGCGCAGGCAATGCCGATGCGGACCGGAAGCAGCGTCATGTCAGAACCCCTGGTCCTTCAGATAGTCCAGCGTGATTCCGGATTCAGCCTTCGGGTTCTCGAGCAGCCCCAACTGGAAGTAGCGCTCGAAATACTTGCCCAGGATATCGACCTCGAGGTTGACCGGGTCCCCCGGGGCCAGGCCGCCGAGGGTGGTCTCACTGAGGGTATGGGGAATGACGGAGACTGCGAACTCCCCTGTCCGCAGCCCGGAAATTGTCAGGCTGATCCCGTCGACGGCGATCGATCCCTTGGTCACCAGGTAACGCTCCAGTTCGACCGGGTAGTGGAAGGACATCTCGAATCCCGGCCCGGAAGGGGTGCGGGCCAGAAACCGGCCGATGTCGTCGACGTGTCCCTGCACGAAATGGCCCCCCAGGCGCCCCCCAGCCTCGAGCGCCCGCTCGAGGTTGACCCGTGTTCCCGTGCGCGCACGGCTGAACGTGCTCCTCCGCAGCGTTTCCGCGGAGATGTCGCAGGTAAACCGGTCCGCCCCGACCCGGGTGGCCGTAAGGCAGACGCCGTTGACGGCAACCGAATCGCCGATCCGGAGGGAGGGGGCGAGGCGGGGACACCCCACCGCCATCTCGGCCCCTTCCGACCCGATCCTCAACTCCAGGATGCCGCCCACTTCTTCAACGATTCCTGTAAACACGCTCCCTCCCGCTTCTCACAGCTTATCCGAAGCGGCGCTCCGATTCCAGGAGCCGCCCTTTCCCCGCCGGCCGCGGGCGGCCGCAAAGACCCGCTCGACTTCCTCGGGGCTCAGGCGCCGGTGCTGCCCCGGTTCGAGGCCGCGGTCAGTCAAAAATCCTATCCGTACCCGCCGGAGCTTCATCACCGGATGCCCCACGGAATCGAACATGTTACGGATCTGCCGGTTCCTTCCCTCGGTCAGGGTGACCTCGTACCAACTGTTGGGCCCCGGCTTGAGCGGCACGATCCGGCAGGGGGACAGCCGGACCCCGCCCGGAATCCGGATGCCGCGCCGCAGCCGCTCGATCGCCTCCGGGGAGGGGGTGCCGCGTACCTTGGCGTGGTAGACCTTGGCAAGCGGGCCCCCGGCCGAGGCGACGATGCGGGAGAACTCCCCGTCGTTGGTCAGCAGGATCAGACCTTCGGTATTGTAGTCCAGGCGCCCGACCGGAAAGACCCTCCCCACGGCTCCAACCAGGTCGGTCACCTTGACGCGTCCCTCGGGGTCGGCTGCGGAGCAGATCACCTGCCGCGGCTTGTTGAGGAGGATATAGACCTTCCGTTTCGAGGATCGGATCAGGCGGCCGTCCACCTTGACATAATCGCGCTCCGGGTCCGCCTTCTCCCCGAGTTCGGTGACGATGCGCCCGTTGACACTCACCCGCCCCTGGCGGATCCACTCCTCCGCCTGGCGCCGCGATGCGAGCCCGGCCTGTGCGATCAGCTTCTGCAATCGTTCCATGGTTTACAGCTGGTCTCCCGCCATCTGGGCGAACTCCTCGAGCGTGGGGAGGTCGGCGAGGCTGTTCAGGCCGAAATGAATGAGAAACTCCCTTGAAGTCCCGTAGAGAATCGGACGCCCCACCACCTCCTTGCGCCCCAGGATGCACACCAGTTTCCGCTCGAGCAGCGTCTGCAGGGAGCTGCTCGATTTCTTCCCGCGGATGGCAAGGATCTCCGCCAGGGTGACCGGCTGCTTGTAGGCGATGACGGCCAGGGTTTCCAGGGCGGCCATCGAAAGTTTCGCTCCCGGGCGGGTCTTGAGGTAGGCTCGGATCTGCTCGTGATGCTCCGGCCGCGTCGTCATGCGGTAGCCGCCGGCTACTTCCCGGATCCACATCCCCCCCGGCCGAGCGTTGAAGCTCTCGAGCAGCTCCGCAAGCGCCCGGCGGATCGCCTCTGGGCTCTCTTCGGGGAAAACCTCCTGGAACTGTTCCGCCTTCACCGGTTCCTCGGCCACGTAAATAATGGCTTCCATGACCGCCTGCATTTCGTTGCTTTCCATGGGATCAGGCACTTTCCTTTATTCTGGAAACTTGAATCTCCTCGAACACCTGTTGCTGGAACAGCCAGATTTCGCGCAGGCGCACCAGTTCGAGCAGGGCGAGGAAGGTCACGATGATGTAGCGCTTGGAGCTCGCCGCGGTGAAAAAGGAGGAGAACTGGAGTTGGTCATGGACCAGGAAGCACTTCCGGATATCCTCGATCTTCTGCTCGATCGTCACTTCCTCCTGGGCCACCTCCATCACCCGCTGCGATTCGAACCGGCGGACCACCTCCTGGAACGCGCGCAGCAGGTCAAACAGCGTAACCGCGATGACGTCGCCCCCGTCCTCGAGCACCTCGTCGGGAGGGCGGTTCCAGACGGCGTTTTCCACCTCCTCCCGGGTAAAAAGCATCTCCGCGGCGTTTTTGAACTTCTGGTGTTCGAGCAGCTGGTAGACCAGTTCAGTCCTTGGGTCGTCCTCGGTCTCCTCCGCGTTCTCCGGGGCCGGTTCCCGCGGGAGCAGCATCCGCGACTTGATGAAGATCAACGTCGACGCCATCACCAGCCATTCCGCGGCGACGTTGATGTTGAGCTCCTTCATGATCTCGAGGTATTCCAGGTACTGCTCGGTGATGCGCGCGATCGGGATGTTCCATATGTCCACCTCTTCCCGCTTGATCAGGTGGAGGAGCAGATCGAGCGGTCCCTGGAAGACATCCAGGCGGATGGTGAGGCCGCCCGCTTCCGTCTCGGGCCGGAAATCCTGATTCAGATCTTCGCCGCTTTGCATAAGGTCCCGATGCGGCCCCTCCGGGCCGAAGACAAACCGCCTGACGAGAAAAGTCTCCTACATCGCCAGCAGCAAACGCCGCATCCAGTCGATGGGAATAAAGATAAACCGAAACATGCCCAGGAACATCATCAAATACAGGAGGAGGAACCCGTAGGAACCGAAGCGCCGGAGCGCCGCGCCCGCTCCCGCCGGCAGCAGCGCGTAGAGAATCCAGTGGCCGTCCAGGGGGGGGATGGGGATCAGGTTGAAAACCGCCAGGGCCAGGTTGATGACCACCAGGTGGAACAGGACGCCCGCCACCAGGCCGAGGACCGACGCCTCGCCCGGGAGCCGCATCGTGGCGGCCAGGAAAAAGATCGGCTCCCGGGAGCCGGCAAGAGTCAGGTTCAGCAGCGCCAGCAGCGCAAAAGCCGCTCCGGCGGCAGCCAGGTTCGAGGCGGGACCCGCCAGCGAGATGTACACCTGGGCCCGCCCGGGATCCCTCAGCCGCGTGGGGTCGAATGGGACCGGCCGCGCCCAGCCGATGATGGGGAGCCGGGCTGCGAACATCAGGAGCGGAAAGAGGAGCGTGCCGACCGGGTCGATGTGGGCCCGGGGGTTGAGCGTCACCCTTCCGAGGCTGCGGGCGGTATGGTCCCCCCACCGGGAAGCCGTCCAGGCGTGCGCCGCCTCGTGCAGGCTTAACGAGAAGAGCAAAACGGCTATCTGTATGGCGATGACGCCGATGTCCAGCCTGGTCAGAAAATCCACCTTCGATCCCGCTCCCCCGAACTCAAGAGACAATAACCCGTCAATATAACACACCGACGCCCGGCGGCCATCAATTAACATCCCTCCGGGCCGCGCGCACACAGGACCGGAAGGGCCTTGAGGGGACGCATTGTAAATGATAGAATTTGCACTTCTTAGGCAACTATCATGATCTGGACTCTGACTCTTGCGGCGGCGCTGTACCTGATAGGCCTGCTCCATTCCCTCTTCGGGTTCTACCAAAAGCGTCCCATTTTCATGCGCCTGGCGCTCGGCATGGTGGCCTCCGCATTCCTGTTCCACACCCTGTTCCTGCTCTGGATCGGATTCACGCGCCGCCATTTCCCCATCACCAACCTGCCGGAGTCACTCTCTTTCTTCGCCTGGTGCATCACTTTAACCTTCATGCTCGCAAGCCGCTACCGGATCAACGCCCTCGGGGCCTTCACTCTACCCCTGATATCCGGCCTGACCATCGTGTCCCAGGTGGTGTGGGAGGAGCACCATATCATCCCGCTGCCGCTGCAAAGCGGCTGGGTCTATTTCCACGCGGGCGTTGCGTTCCTGGCCTATGCGGCGTTTTTTTTGACGTTCCTGTTCGCGGCCTTCTATCTCATACAGGAAAAAAAACTTAAGGGAAAGCATTTCCGTTTTCTCTATTTCCGCCTTCCCCCCTTGCAGCTGTGCGACCGGATATCGGGCCGCTTCCTTTACCTCGGTTTCGCCGCCATGAGCCTTACCATCGTTTCGGGTGCGATCTGGGCTGAGCAGGTCTGGGGGCGTTTCTGGAACTGGGACCCCAAGGAGACTGCCACGCTGATCAGCTGGTGCATTTACCTGTTTCTGATACACTATCGGCTTTCGGGCAGTTGGCGCGCGAAGCGGGCGGCTTATATCAGCATCCTTGGTTTCGCGTCGGTCCTGGTCACCTTCGGTGTCAATTGGGGGCTGCATGCCTTTCTGTGATCGGCCCGGACCGGCCCCCGGCCGGGTCGGGCGCCGTGCTAACGGGTGCATTCGGGCATGAGCAATCTCGTCGTCGTGGGACTCAATCATCGAACCGCGCCGCTCGATGCCAGGCAACGGGCCGCCTTCGATTCCGCGGGGCTGGTGCAGGGGGCGCGCGAGCTCGGGCGCATCCCCGGAGTCGCGGAGGCGATGATCCTCTCCACCTGCAACCGCGTCGAGATCTTCGCCCACGTTGCGGCGGCGCACTCCGGGGCCGAGGCCCTCAAGGCCTGGCTGAGCGCTTCGAGCGGGATTCCGCCCGCCGAACTGCACCCCCTCCTCTACCTCCACGAGGACGATTCCGCCGTCCGCCATGTCTTCCGGGTCGCCAGTTCCCTCGACTCCATGATCCTGGGGGAACCTCAAATCCTGGGCCAGGTGAAATCATGCTACGGGACCGCCGTGAACGCCCGCTCGGTGGGGCCCTTCCTCAACGCCCTGCTGCAGTCGGCTTTCAGGACCGCCAAGCGGGTCAGGAGCGAGACCAGTATCGGGGAGTACCCGGTTTCGTCGAGCAGCGCAGCGGTTGAACTGGCCCGGAAGGTTTTCGGCGATCTCTCCGGGCGCCGCATCCTCGTGGTGGGCGCCGGAAAGATGGGGGAAACCGCCGTGCGCCACCTGCGGGAATCGGGTGTCGGCGGCATCTCGGTCGTCAACCGCAGCGTGGAGGCGGCGCGCAGGCTCGCCGAGCGCTTCGACGGCATCGCCGGCGACTTTTCCCTCCTAGGCGACCTTATCACGACCGCCGATATCGTCATCACTTCCACCGGTGCGCCCGATATCCTCATCGACGCCGCGATGGTCGGGGAAGCGATGCGGCGGCGCGGGCATTGCCCGCTGGTTTTCATCGACATCTCGGTCCCCCGCAACGTCGATCCCGGCGTGGGTGGAATCGAAAACGTTTTCTGCTACGACATCGACGACCTGTCGAGCGTCGTGGAGGCCAATTTCGGCGAGCGGCTCCGGGCGGCGGCCGAAGCGGAAAAGATCGTGGATCAGGAGGTGCGCGCTTTCGCCGGCAGGGTCCGCTCCCTCGAGGCGGTCCCGGTGGTGCGCGCGGTCAAGGGACGGATCGAAGAGATCTGCCGTTCTGAACTCGAGCGCTTTATGAAAAAAGCGGGGACCCGGGACGCCCGGCAGTTGCGCGAACTGGAATCGATGATGGCGCGCGTGGCGGCCAAGATCACCCACCCCCTGCTCGAGGAGCTGCGCCACGGAGCCGGCTCCCGGAACGAAACGACTCTGGCAGAGCTGCTGCAGCAGCTGCTGCAGCCGAGAAAGGGCAAATCATGATCGTCATCGGCACGCGCGGCAGCCGCCTCGCTCTGGCCCAGACCGCGTGGGTCCGGGACCGCATCCTCGCGCGCTTTCCTGGAACCGAAATCCGGGTGGACATCATCGGGACTTCGGCCGACCGGGACAAGACTACGTCGCTGCGCTCCGTCCCCTCCGCCGGGGTGTTCGTCAAGGAACTCGAACACGCCCTGCTCCGCGGAGAGATCGATCTCGCGGTTCACAGCTTGAAGGACGTGCCGACCCTGATCGCGGACGGGTGTGCCATTGCAGCCGTCCCGGAACGCGAAGACCCCCGCGACGCCCTCATCGCCCGGGGACCGGTCCAACTCGACCTCCTGCCGCGCGGGGCGCGCATCGGTACCGGGAGCTTTCGTCGGCAGGCCCAGTTGCTGGCGCTCCGACCTGACCTGGAGATCGTGGACATGCGCGGCAACATCGAAACCCGGATCGGGAAGATGGAGGCGGGAGGGTGCGACGCGGTGATGCTGGCCGCCGCCGGCCTGCGCCGCCTCGGGATGGCCGCACGCATCAGCCTGCTGTTCGACTTCGGGCAGATGATGCCGGCGCCGGGCCAAGGGGCCCTGGCGCTGGAAACCCGGGAGGGGGACGTCCGGGTCGCCCGCTATGCGGCCGCCATCCACCACCCGGACACCGCCCGGGCCGTGGCCGCGGAACGCGCATTTCTCGAGCGGATGGGGGGCGGATGCAACGTCCCGATCGCAGCCTATGCCCGCCCGGTCCCCGGTGGACTGGAGATCGACGGGCTGGTGGCGTCGCCCGACGGCCGCCGAATGGTACGCGACCGGGTGTCGACGACCGGCGCCACGGACGTGGAGGGGATCGCTCTCCTTGCCCGGAAGCTTCTGGCGCGCGGCGCGCGGGAAATTCTCGAGGAATTCCGCGCATGAGCACTCAAACGGAGAATCCGCAGTGATCGTTACCGGAGACCCGCTCAAGGGGAGGACCCTCCTGGTCGCCGCCGGCGCCCGGACCCTGGAACCATTGCAATCGGGCCTGGAGGCCCTCGGGGCCGAGGTGCTCCCCTTTCCCGTGATCGAGGCGCACCCGGTGTCGGACCCCGCAGCGCTCGACGCGGCCATCCGGGCCCTCGGCGATTACGACTGGATTGTCTTCACCAGCGCCAACGGCGTCGCCTTCTTCGTCCGCCGCGCGCGGGAACTTCCGGGTATCCGGCCCCCCGACCGCCTGCCGCGCGTGTGCGCCATCGGCCCCGGGACGGCGGCCGCGGCGGCCGCCGCCGGCTTCCCGCCTGACCTGGTGCCGGAAGAGTTCGTGGCGGAGGGGGTGTTCGAGGCCCTGGTCCGGCGCTGCGGGGGGGCGCCGGGGCTGCGGGGAAAACGGATCCTGCTCCCCCGCGCGGAGCACGCGCGCGAATTTCTCCCCGAGGCGCTTGCGCGCGCCGGCGCACGGGTCGACGTGGTGCCGTGCTACCGGACGGAGCGCGGCGCCGTCCCGGCGGCCATCCTCGACCGGGTGCGGGAAAAAAGGCCCGACCTGCTCGTTTTCACTAGTGCGTCCACCATCCGGAATATGATAGAAACTCTCGGGCAGGACGAGGGGCGGAAGTTGTTGTGTGAAGCGCGCGTCGCCGTGATCGGCCCCGTAACGGGGAAAGAGGCGGAAGCGCACGGAAAAAGCGCGGAAATCATTCCCGCCAAGAGCACGGTGCAGTCCCTGGTCGAAACGATCGGGAGCTATTTCGCCCGCATTGCGGCCACCGATCCCCCCTGAAAACCGGAGAATGCAAAGCCGGCGCCGGGCAGGCGGCGAACGATCAAGCAAGGAGCTTTCATGCCAAAACGCACGGATATCAGCAAAATCCTCATCATCGGATCCGGGCCCATCGTCATCGGTCAGGCGTGCGAATTCGACTATTCCGGGACACAGGCCTGCAAAGCGCTGCGCAAACTGGGCTACGAGATCGTGCTTGTCAATTCCAACCCAGCCACGATCATGACCGACCCGGGCATGGCCGACAAAACCTACATCGAACCGCTGAATGTAAAATCGCTGACCCGGATCATCAAGCGGGAACGCCCCGACGCCCTGCTCCCCAACCTCGGGGGGCAGACGGGTCTCAACCTCTCCTCGCAGCTGGCATTGGAGGGGGTGCTGGAAAAATACGGTGTCCGGATCATCGGCGTCCCGGCCGAAGCCATCGAGCGGGGGGAGGACCGGGACGCTTTCAAGCGTACGATGGCGAGCCTCGGCATCGAGATGCCGCGCAGCGAAATCGCCCTGAGCCTCGAGGAGGCGGAGCGCATCCTCGAGCGCATCGGCCTCCCCTGCGTGATCCGTCCCGCCTACACCATGGGGGGGACCGGCGGCGGCCTGGTCTATAACCTGGAGGAGTTCCGCCTGGTGGTAAACCGGGGGCTGGCTGCCAGCCTCGTGGGGCAGGTGCTCATCGAGGAGTCGGTGGAGGGCTGGGAGGAACTGGAGCTCGAGGTGGTCCGCGACAGCAAGGGGCAGAAGATCACCGTCTGCTTCATCGAAAATATCGATGCCATGGGGGTCCATACCGGGGACTCGTTCTGCTCGGCGCCGATGCTGACCATCGCGCCCGAACTGCAGCGGAAACTCCAGGAATATGCCTACGCCATCGTTGACGCCATCGGCGTCATCGGGGGGACGAACGTGCAGTTCGCCCACGACCCCCGGAGCGGCCGTGTCGTCGTGATTGAAATCAACCCGCGCACCTCTCGTTCCTCGGCCCTGGCTTCCAAGGCGACGGGGTTTCCCATCGCTTACGTTTCGGCGCTGCTGGCCGGGGGGCTGACCCTGGACGAAATCCCCTACTGGCGCGCGGGCACCCTGGACAAGTACACCCCCGGGGGTGACTACGTGGTCGTCAAGTTCGCCCGGTGGGCGTTCGAGAAATTCCGCGGGGCCCAGGACCGGCTGGGCACCCAGATGCGGGCCGTGGGCGAGGTCATGAGCATCGGGAAGAACTACAAGGAGGCGCTGCAGAAGGCGATCCGTTCCCTCGAAACGGGCCGGCTGGGCCTGGGCTTTGCCCGCGATTTCCACGAAAAATCGCTGGAGGAACTCATGGCCATGCTCTGGCATGCGTCCAGCGAGAGGCAGTTCATCATGTACGAGGCGCTGCGCAAGGGGGCCGAGGTAGCCCGGCTCCATGAGCGCACCCGTATCAAGCCGTGGTTCATCGAGCAGATGAAGGAACTGGTGGAGCTGGAGGAGCGGATCCGGGCCTGCCGCGGAAAGGAATTCCCCGACGCCTTCCTCTTACAGGCCAAGAAGGACGGCTTCGCCGACGGCTATCTGGCACGCCTCACCGGTGTTACCGAGGAGGCGATCCGCGAGCGCCGGCTCGCGCTGGGGCTAGGCCAGTCCTGGGATGCGGTCCCCGTCTCCGGGGTGGACAACGCGGCCTACTACTACTCCACCTACAACGGGCCCGACCGGGTTCCCACCAGCGACCGCAGGAAGGTGATGGTGCTCGGCGGGGGGCCCAACCGCATCGGCCAGGGGATCGAGTTCGACTACTGCTGCGTGCACGCCGCGCTGGCCCTGAAGGAGATGGGTTTCGAGACCATCATGGTCAACTGCAACCCCGAAACGGTCTCCACCGATTACGACACCTCCGACAAGCTCTATTTCGAGCCACTGACGGTCGAGGACGTGCTCAGCATCTATCACAAGGAAAAGCCTGAGGGGGTCATCATCCAGTTCGGCGGCCAGACACCGCTCAATATCTGCCGGGCGCTCGAGCAGGCCGGGGTGCGGATCCTGGGCACCACGCCGGATACCATCGACCTGGCCGAAGACCGTGACCGCTTCCGCAAGATCGTGAAGAGGCTGGGGATTCCCCACCCGGCGTCCGGAATGGCGCGCAACCTGCGCGAGGCGCTCTCCATAGCCGCGGAGATCAGGTATCCGCTCATGGTCCGTCCCTCCTATGTCCTGGGTGGGAGAGGCATGGAGGTGGTCCACGACGAGGAGGACCTCACCCTCTACGTTTCCAAGGCGGTGGAGGTCTGGCCCGACATGCCGATCCTGATCGACAAGTTCCTCGAAAACGCCCTGGAGGTGGAGGCCGACGCCATCTCGGACGGTGTCGACGCCTTCATCCCCGCCATCATGGAACATATCGAGCTGGCCGGCATTCATTCGGGGGACTCCGCCTGCGTGATTCCCCCGGTGAGCATTTCCGAACAGCACCAGAAGACTATCGAGGAATACACCCGGCGCCTCGCCATCGAACTCAAGGTCCTCGGCCTGATCAACATCCAGTATGCGATCGCCGACGGCACCGTCTACATCTTGGAAGCCAACCCCCGGGCCTCGCGCACGGTGCCGCTGGTGTCGAAGGTGTGTAACATCCAGATGGTGCGGGCGGCCACGCAGATCATGATGGGCCGGAGCATGGCCGACCTGGCGCTCGAGCGCCGCCACATTCCCCACTTCGGCGTCAAGGAGGCGGTCTTCCCCTTCAACATGTTCCCCGAGGTGGACCCGGTGCTGGGGCCCGAGATGCGCTCCACGGGGGAGGTACTCGGGATGGCCGATTCCTTTGAGCTCGCCTTTCACAAGGCGCAGGAAGCGGCACAGCAGTTGCTGCCCAGCACAGGGGCGGTACTCCTGTCTGTCTCCGACCCGGACAAGAACGAGGCCCTGACCGTGGCCCAGGAGTTCAGTCGCCTGGGATTCCGGCTCCTGGCTACGGAGGGGACCCAGCAGTTCCTTTCCGGGCACGGGGTCAAGTGCGAAAGGATCCTCAAGCTCCGCTCCGGGCGGCCCAACATCGTCGACGCCATCAAGAACGGAGAGATCCAACTGGTGGTCAACACCCCCGTGGGTAAGCAGAGCAGCGACGACGATTCCTATATCCGCAAAACCGCCATCCGCTACAAGGTCCCCTACGTCACCACCATGGCGGCGGCGCGGGCTGCGGCCCGGGGAATCGCGGCCCACGCGCGCAAGGAGGGGGCGGTCCTTTCGCTGCAGGAGTACCACGCCAGGATCGGGTAGGGCTCCGGGTCCGATCCGGGTCCTTTTTGAGCTTCATCGCACCGATTGGATGACTTATGATTTGGTCGGAGCCTGCGGCGGGTCCGGTTCACCGGCTGCCGGAAAAGAGGAGGGATCATGCGTAAAATGCTCGGTTTGATCGTGATGGTGCTTGCGGCGGCGCTGCTCATCCTCCCGGCCCGGGCCCAGACCGTGGGGGTTACGGCGACGGCCGGCGGCAGCGGCGGCACACCGTTTTCCGACCTCGACGTCCCGCAGGGAGCCCGGGTCCTGGAGGTGCACGTGTACAGCGGGAGGTACATCGACGCCGTCCAGATGCAGTACGCGCTGCCGGACGGGCGGGTGGTGGCTGGTCCGCGCCACGGTGGCTCAGGGGGTACCCTGAGCGTGTTCCGCCTTGATTCCGATGAGGCCATCCTGGCCCTCTCCGGGCGCTACGGGGACTACATCGACTCCATCCAGATCCAAACCAGCAAGCGGACCTCGCCCCTGCTGGGAGGATCGGGCGGGAAGCGGGATTACCGGGTCGAGGTCCCCGCCGACAACCAGGCGATAGGTTTCACCGGCCGGGCGGGGCGCTACCTGGACG